>Ga0214543_1000652_pt1 | contig 60262 bp, 25 predicted proteins | sample CNSS2metaG_FD_160094 | JGI IMG/M metagenome (GOLD analysis project Ga0214543, IMG submission 160094) | Root nodule microbial communities from cowpea collected in UCLA plant growth center, Los Angeles, California, USA - CNSS2 | ecosystem: Host-associated > Plants > Roots > Nodule | place: USA...
TATATAGGTGATATAGGTAGGTAGGTAGCAGTTGTGTAGGGGCAAGTACAATGGAATTGCTTATATCCAAAGTCAAATATGAAACAAAACCTAACACTCACTCCACCTCTTCACCATTTTACATAACAAAATTTCTTTTCATTTCATAATACTCACTCACTCACACACACATCGTCTTCAAATGTTTCAGTTCTTAATTAGGTTGTTCTTTTGTTTTCAAAAGGTTGTTTTATCTAATTATAGCTGTGAACTCCAAATTAATTACGTGAATAATTATAATCACAACACCATAATGTTATATCGCTTCTCAGTGAAGGCTGCGAAGCAACCGCCTTTGACGGCAAAATTATAATTTACTTCACACATTTTTTATTTATAATAATATAAAGCCACTTACTTCTAAACAATGCTGCTAACATTACGAAATTAAATAATCAAATACATATATATAAAATATTATCTATATCGTTTTGAAGGAGTTACTTCTAAGGTATTGCCCCCCTTTTACCTTTTTTCCCAACAATATTAGAAAAATATATATATAAGAAATGGATAGATTTTACAAGTGGTTTTTCAATACGACTTCTAATTTTAAAACACCATTTTTTTCATTTTGAATTAAAAAAATAAGACGATGGTTTTTTGTTTAACATAAGATTTCTCTTTTTAAGAAAATAAATAAATCTCACTTCAAAAGTAATTTCAGTTTACTTTTTTAATTGTAATATCTCATAGGGTTCGAATAAAATTATTTCTTATAGAAGATACATTGGAATTATAAAAAATAAATCTTAAAATATTCATTATTTTTTTCTATATAGAGTTCAATGTTATGCGTTGCAATTTTTATGGTTTTTTTCGTGGCATTGAATGAAAGAAAAAAAGAGTGAAATAATATGGCTGAAAAGATTTTTTTTTAACAGAGGTATCGATTTTATCAACTACTCCTCAATCGTATGAAAAATATCCACCCTTTTAAGTAGTAATTACTTTTACACTTTTATTAAATAGATTATAACCACTCTCTTAAAATATACTTTAATAGATAACCAACTTTCCCATTACAAGATTTTTTTTTCTTTATTCACGTATAATTTATTATATCTTGCAATATAATTTACCTCGTAAAAGTAATCACATGTTGAATCAGTAATTTATTCTCACTACTATTTGATATTGTTGACTTTTTCCATAAAATATAAATATGAATATTTATTTTAGACATTCAACTCAATTTCACTTGAACATTATAATTTATATTCTTTGAAATATAAAAGGATAAGAATTTAAAAACCAACACATTTGAATCATCCTCCATCAAAATATCATTTTAAAAAATAATGTCAAACTTAATTTAATCTTACAAAATCGACTTGTAAAAATAAGTTTTACTCAATTTATATAATATAAATTAACTTTATTTTTAATTGAATCGATATGAGACTTTCAACATAAATTTGGTCTTTGACCTAATTAGAAGTTGAAAGAAAGTGTAAGAGTTAAAAACAATGAATCAACCCCTAAACACTCCTCAACATATATAAACAAATTAATTATGATTTCATATTATATTTGCTGAATATAGTCTCTCAGACTTTGTTGCAGGTTCAATTCTAGATGAATCACATGTATCAATTATGTTGGTAATTCAAGTTGAATCTAAGTTTTAAATTTGATAAAAATGAGAAAGTTGAAGAATATACAAAAATGAAAATCCATAAATTAATTATTTTATGGTTTTTGGTTGAAGTTAGTGTCATTTTCTTACGTGGTTTATTCAGATTTCATTGATGTTGTATCACTCTAGTAAACTTCTTTCCTCATTAGACCCATCAAGTCATAATTTTGATTATTTGAATGATAAAAAAAAATGAAAAGAGAGCAGAAAATCCACATTGAAATGAGACACTTAAGAAGTTTGAAAGTTAAAAGCAATGAAATGATTAAGTTGAGCGATGTTACGTTGTATGGTAGTGGGACTTAACTTAATGAAGTGGAAGTGACAAAAGTGGAGAGTGAAGTGAAGTGAAGACAAGGCAAGTAGCCATGGCTCACCAAATCCTTTCTCACAATAACACTGACTCACTGCCAACTCCTTATAATTCACTTCCTTCTATATAACCCTTATACTCTTAATTAGGTTTACCTTTTATGGTCATTTTCTTTTCCTTTCACTCTTTAACACCATGCATGCATGCATGCTTCCCTCCTCAGAAACCCTTTTTCCATCACACCATAATCAATATATCACTTTAACATGCAAACCAGTGATGCCCAATGCCCATAACCAAACCAAACCAAACCACCCATTAATTTATTTATTACACACAAAACAAATTGCCAAACCAGTTGCCTCCTTCTCAAGGTGCAAACCCTCGTGTACTTAATTATGGTTAGATATACTTTTGTTTTGATTAATATAATCTATATGTAAGAATATGATGCGATGAGGCTGCAAAATGGCCACATGGCATGCTCATGTTCCTACTTCCTAATGGATCTATTTATCAAGTTTAGGTGGAAGATGAAGAGACAAATATGTGGCTGAACTGATTCAATAGTGACGATGTTACTTTGTAGAAGTTCATTACTTTATTTTTGTATAACGTTATGCTACCATAAGTAGTTCTTCTCACTGTTTACGTTTCTGTGTATTTAATTATCATATTTTTATTGTGGCTTGGCATTGAAAAGAGACTTAGGAACAGGAACAGTAGTGTGTAGAGTGAATTGGAATAACTGGTAGAGGGGTGGTCTGCCAAATACCCACCTAATATTACAAGTTGCTTCCTTTCTAAACCGCTAACTAGAAAAAGGTAGTCACCACCAAAGTAGTGATGACTCATGATTAATAATGGTGAAAGACCTTGAATGAATTGATTAACTTTTCAAATCCACATCATTTCATTTTGTTAACAGAGACCTTCTTACGCCATGAACTTGGTAGGTCTTAGCAAGGAAATTAATTTATGACATGCATCGCTGGGTAGAGTTATACGTGATCCCTTCGTTCATACTTTTACATCTCTGCCATCATGAAAAATTAGTTGCATTTTTTGTTCTAGTGAGACACCAAATATGAAACTTAACTAGTAAACTCCACTTTTATTTTTACCTTAATCATTTCTACCTCATCATGATATATGAGCAGATAAGCAAACCCCATCTAAATACATCTTACAACTTGTCCGTTCAGTTTTTATTTATTTTTTGGGTACTTTACTTTGAGAAGTAAACAAAGAACATATTCTTGTAATCAGAAAATGCAACTTCATTTCATGTTCGGCCTCCAATCTTGTTTCAACAGCAACTAATGATAAATAGTGTGAGCCATTTTTACAAGGGATGCAAGTTCGGGTATTTATTTGTTTATTAGTTATTATGGGCTTGACAATAAGCTTTCCTACCATGAACCATCCAGCATTGGAAAACTGGCTTAACAAAGAGTAGTTTCTTCCTGCACCTGAAAAACTCACTTCCTGTACCTTATACCTTTCAGGTTGATCAATCCCATAAGTAAATTACAGTCCAAATTAGTGACTTCTGGATTCACGAATCCACCAAAGAAAAAAAAAAACATGTATTGGTACGAGGCTAGCGATATATCAACTAAAACACATTTTCACTGATGACCTACTTATCTTGGTTGGAAAAAAAAAACAAGAGAAATCTCAACTGAATATATATGAACATATAGAATCCCATGCAGCATAGCTTCACTGAAGAGCTAAAACGAACACGGGTAAAAGGGCTTCATTTGATCCCGACATTCGCAAAACTCCCAAATTCCCCTTCCCCAGAACCAAAAGTAAAGGAACAGTGCACACAAGTAACCAGTTGCTGCACTTGCACCATTGACATAGAATATCAGCATAAATTAATTGTGAAGGAATGATATCAATTTCATTGGGGAATAAACACCTGACCGCATGATGAATTTTATTAGGGTGTACACACCGGTGAAGGAATGATATGTTTTCAGAGCACTTGTCTTTAGATGGACCTTATGCTTTATAGTTTATAGTTTACATGGCGACTCAAGAAAGCAAACAACAGCGACTCATCGTGCTTCACGGGACGGGGGTAACCCAAAGAAATAACAAAAAGAAAGAAAAAAAAACATCATCGGAAAAATAACACGACTAAACATTTCCTGCACTAATTATGCTGGAGTCAAACCAACCACACCTGCAAACATGCAAGCACAACACACATTATCACACAGGATAAACATAAAGTTCAAAAATTGGACTATATACATTTGAAGACAGAAGACATATAAATAAGCTATAACTTTTGAAAATTCGATTGTTGAATAAACTTTACAATTTCACCCAGACCAGCAACACCTAGCTTGCATGCAGCAGTTCTAACCCTTGTCTAATTAAATTTAGACTTCTCAAAGTTACCAGTAATGGCAAATATATTAGCTTCACTAATTCAAAATTTATTTATTATATTTTTGAGTTTATATGAAAAGATAGATTCATTTCATATTTGTGGTTAATTGCTCTATAAATACATAATTTAAATTATGAAATAATCATTATGAGCGGGGGGCAGGAAGACAAAGGTGGGAAGGTTTAAATATATTTTGCGCGGCAACTTTTGGTTTTAATCCCCTAAAAGGGCAGTGCAGGGTTGGATTGTTAGTAAGACCGCCCTTGCACCTTAAGAAGATGATAATCAACACACCTGTTTCTAAAGCTTGTTCACATCGAATCTTAAGTTTTTCAGACAAACTTCCATTCGTAATTTATATCTATTTATGAGTTTAAGCACAATAGCAATTATTCTGACAGATAAAGCCAAATAATCAAGCTTGTAATTTTCTCTTTAAATGCATGATACAAAACCCAAACTTGATTTCCAGTCAATATTACATGTTTTAATTGGACAATCCCAAAAATATGTATGTTGTCATAGATCTGAAAGCATATATACAAAGATTTTTCAGATCTATAAATACCGTTTCTCTATATCAGTTATGCGCAGCCATGAAATGACATGTACCAACATATTCATATCGATAAAATACGTCTCTGTTCAATTTGGTAGTGGATAACAGTATTAATCTACACTATAGATCAGGAGTCAGCTTATTCAACAGACTCAAGTGCACAACTTTTGAAAATTAGATTAAAGATAGTCTGTAAATCATTCACTACTTGTAAGCAAATTATAACTTTTTATCAAGAACAAAAATTGATTACGGTGTTATAGAAAATAGTTCATCTTAGAGCATTGAAGCAAACAGTAAACTAAAAAATATAAATATAATTAATTATGTTGGATTGGAAGAGTAGAAGAACATGAAAAGGATGGAACAGTTTTTTCATACCACATGCTAATCTTCCACCAGCATTTCCAGTTGTCAAACTAAGTTCATGACCCCTGCAAATGTAAAAGGATAAGACAAGCAAAAATAATCCAGCTATGATGCATACATCATGCTCATACTACACAAGATTCCAATAGCAGTGTGTGATACAAAATGCAAGATTAAAAACCAATTTCACTCCCAGGTCCTTCCTCCCATGATACATACATACTCGGTACTGTTTATTTCAGTAATGTAAGTGCTGAAGTTAGTGAAAGTAATTTTTGTCCACAGCACAGGGATCCAAGTGCAAATATAAATAAATATTAAAATTAAATAACTAACCCTTTCCAAGGTCATCCTCAAGCTCATTAACCACCAAGGCTCTTCCAACTACTGAATTGGGGCCAGAGAGTGGTATCTGCATGTTTGATGCCATACATACAACACAATAAGCTACTTTCAATGTGGAATTATATCGTTCAAAATGGTTTAAAATTATGACTGACGTGCATAAAATCCATGATTTCACAAATATGTATCAAAAGAACAAGTATTATGTTAAAATACAAATTAAAAAGAGCACCTGATTATCCACGATTGAAGCCTCTCCAAACCCTGTATTTCAAAACAAAGGACAGCAGTATACATAACCAGGTCCAGAAAGCAGTTCAATATAAAGGAAGACAAACGAGAAAAGAAAGAAGATATACCATCTGCATTAGCAACTATGTTTCCCAGGTCACTTGCATGACAGATTTCATCCTCAGGAGCACCATGTGTCAATATTTTAGGATTAAAATGTGCTCCTAACCCATTAGCTGTAGCCTATGTTACGCAGATACGGAAACAGGAACGGATACGGACACAAAGATACAATTAAATTGAAAAAATATAGAACACGGGACACGTCGTGTATATACATCTTAAGTTTAAAACTGTCAACTAACATATTGTCAACTAACACAAAAATGAATCTAATTTATCTATCTAATATCCAATATGCGTAAAGTAGTGATAGTATAAGATTTGTTTCTTATTTTAATTGTCAAAATCATGTCAAACATAAAAAAAATATCTTTCAAATTAGACATAGTGTATCATACAAGGATCGTACGAGTATCGGTGTCTGATACGTATCAGACACGGGACATGCCATTTATGATACGTATCAGACACGGGACAACTCAGTTTGAGAAGACCAATTCTAGGTGCACTCTAGCTTTGGTCCAAGACACTTATCAAAAAACTCTTCATGCAGTAAACTTACCTCAATTGCATCAACTTGCTTCAGTCACAGACAGCCTTGAATGATTAAAAATCTAATCATTTCTACTACACCACTAATTGTCCAAAATAAGAAACATCACAGACCATTTCCTTCCCCCACAATAGTGTCTGATTACATGTTATACAGCAAACAAGGATCTATCATGAATATTACATTTCATTCAATATATAACTTATAAGCAGTTTACCAACAGAGTAAAGAAGTGTACAAAAACAGTTATTTTCCCCACCTAAAGTAGGGGATTACATAAAAACCGAAATGCTAACAGAAGCACATTGTCCTGTCCGTTCATTTTCATACATACCAACCTCTGGTATCAACATGGATACTCAACAACACTAAGCATAAGAAACAGGTCATGCATCATCAAATATCATGCTCCCTAATGTCCTCTTTCAAATCCAATGCGAGTCCTACCAGAACCTCCATCGTAACCATCCCGCATCGAAGATCCAGCGCTAGCCCTCATAGTTCCTCCACCACCCACTTTCTCCATGGCCTTCTTACCCTTCTTCACCTCTGTCAAGAACTGATCCAAACCAAACGGATCAGCCTCCTCATTCTCAAACTCAACCGGCCCATCTCTCGGACCGCTCCTCTCAGAAGCCCCAGCAAACCCTTTATCAGGCTTAAACCTATCAGTCTTCATAATCTTCTCCAACTGCTCATCCGCACCTCCATAAGTCTCATCATCAACATTCTTCTTTGGCCTATACAATGTCGAGAGAGTAGGTTGTGCAGTAAACAACCCATGCTCATACACATTGTATTGATCATCAGTGGCAAACCCAGATGAAATCCCCTTGTCCTGGTTAAAGAGCCTCTCATCATACATAACCTCAGTCCCGGGCTTAGTAGAAGCCATACCAAGAGCAACTTTTTCACTAATATCACGATCCCTGTCACGTGTGATCTTGCTCCTCTTCCCCATTGAGGCATCCTTAGCTTCCAACCTCCTTTCCCTCTCCCTTTCCTTCCTCCTCTCCTCGCGAATTTTCTCGCGCTGCAACCTCTCATCCCTTTCCTCTCTACTCTCCTTCACAAAACTCCTATCCCTATCTCTCTCTCTCGGATTCTCCTTCTCATGCTCATAATCAACTCTCATATCATCCTCATCAACGGGCACAGCCGCAGGCGGGGCCGGCACAACCCCAATTCTTTCCCCTCCAATTCTCTCCGACCGCGCCTTTTGCGCCAATGCCCTCAACTCTTGCTCTTTCCTCTCCTTCTCCTTCAACATCATCTCCTTCTGCACCTTGGACCTCATTGCAACGGCCTCCCTCGCCTTCTGCTCCGCCACATACAGCGCCTCCGATAACTTAGCAAAATTGTCATTAATCTGAACCTCTTGAAGACCTCTCCCATCAGCAGCCAGCCTCTTATCAAGCGGAATAGTGTAACCCTTCGGATTCTTCCAATTCGAAATACACGGCGGAATCTTCCAATCCTGCTGGTCTTTCACTGTCACCGGCCGGGGCGGCGAGTGCATCACAGGCACTGGCGGAGACCCTGACGCCTTCGGAACACGCTTGTGCTTAAACTTCGGAGGTTCAAGCGGATCCACCGGCATCTCAACCATCCTAATCACTCTTTCTTTAGCACCTGAATTGAACGCCGCGGATTGCTGCGAGGGTTTGTACTTTATATACTTTGCGTCGGAGTTCTGTTTCGGAACGTTCTTCGGTTGGGCAGCGCTGAGCCTCACGTTCACGATCTTCTCCAGCGCGGCTTTGGTCTCCTGCATCGTTTCCTCAATCTGTTTCTGCGTTTCATCGTCGGAAACGGCGTCGTCGTCATCGGAGTCTTCGTTGTTTTTTAGGATCTTGGGTACGAGGTCCTTCTGCTGTGTGTACACGATTTTGCGCGCGTTTTCGTTCTGCTTCACGATGGCGTCGTAGGCGACGTTGCCATGTGCGTCGACGGTGACGGGAAGAATTTTGGATCCAGGTTTCGATGACCTGTCTCTTCCCATGTCGAGAGGGTACTGTGCCACGTGAATCTCGGGGAACGCGCCGCCATCACCGAAGTCCTCGATTTTGCGGGGGACGAAGCCGGCGCGCTTCAGGTACGGTGGAACGGGTTTCTGCTTGATGGCGGCGGCGGCGGCGGATTTCTGCTCTTCGGAGGAGAAGCGCTGCTTGAACCAGGGATCGTTGGTGTGGTCGTAGTTGGTGGTGGAGAAGGATTTGGCAGGAGGAAGTAGCTCCTTCAGAGTGGTCATGGTTCTGATTTCGTGGTGAAAAATGAAAACCCTAACAGGTTAAAAGAGATTGATTTATAGACCCCTAAGCCTAACAAGTTAATTACAATTTTAAAAACAATACCAATAATATACGACTAGAGTGAAGGTTTTTGACAGAATGATAGAGAAGCCGAATGCAGGAGAACGCAGAAAAATAGATAAAAGATGTAAGAGTTTATTTTTTATTTAACGTAATTTTTTTATCCTTTAATTAATTTTAAAAATTAAATACGTATTGATTTTATGTTAAAAAATCAATTTTACAACATTTTAACGCAAACACGAAGATACTTTTTGCATAAAAACTCTAACTCATATACATAGCCATATAGTAAGCAAGAAAAAGTGTTTGACACAATGAGTACAAAGCATATAGTAAGCAAGTAATAAGTAATCACAGAAGATAACCAAGACTGCATCATTTATATTCAGCACTATAAATATTACTTAATCCGGTCATTGGAAAGCAATGTTTACCACTTGCCCATCGCTTTGAGAGTAGATGTCATCTTTCCAATAAAAATTAGTAAGCAAGTAAATATTTTATCTTTTAATTTTCATATATTTTTTATATTTATTTTTAAAAATATTTTTTTAAAATGTAATTACATTTTTATTTTAATAATAATTAAAATAATTAATTTTCTATTATAAAATAAAAATAGACGTACAATTAATTTCGGAGCATATGTTTCCACTAATATTAATGGAAAAGAGTTTAACATCGACTATACATAAAGGCGGCTTGAATATACGATCGATTCTTATTTTTGTTCTTTTTATTTAATATTTTTTTTTAATTAGATTTTTATTTTCATCAAATTTTGGTTCATTTGGTCATTTTGCTAACAGTGTTTAAATAGTTAATGTTTTTAAATAATATATGTCCTTTTTTATTAATTTTTTTAAAATTTTTTTAATTTCAAAAAAGATGTCCACGTGTTAAGTCTCAATCCTCTCATGTGTCAATGCTAATACCACGTGTCTTGTTATAGTATTTCTTTTTGTTCAATTTAGTTTTGATATTCATTATTTTTGTTTAATTTAGTTCCAATTTTTATTAAAATCTTTTTTAAGTTAAGACCAAATTTAATTTTTTATAAATATTATATATATTTTTTTAAAATTGACATTATTATTAGTTTTTTTTGAAATTCAATCGTAAATTATTATATTTACTTATAAATTAAATATAATTCTTAGATTTAATTTTTAAATAAAATATAATTATTTAAAATATTATTAAAATATAATTATAAAATGTTTTTAAAATATATAGTAACATTTGTAAAATTGACATTTAAATTTAAAATATTTAACTTTTTTTATTGCATTTTAGATATTAAAATTTAAAATGTTTTATATTTAAATGTTAATTTTATAAATATTAGTTTACTTTTCTAAAATATTTCTAATATTTGAAATATTTTTAAATATCAATTTTAAAATTATTAGTATTTTAGAATATAAATATTAGAAAAAATATTTAATAATTATATTTTTATAATATTTTATATAAGATCTCCTTTTGTTTTAAGAAGGTTGGGATAGTTTTATTAAAGGGCTCAGGATTAGCCCACTTTTTACCCCAAAATCCCCTTCCCATTCACTTATTATCATTATGTCTCATTTTCAGAAACAACTCCCCTTCTCTCACAGTTATGAAGCAAAAAACTCTGTTAGAGCATAAGCATTTTCCTCCTCCAAACTTATTGAACGTTCTTCCTCCATGTAAGTCAATCCCTAACCTATGTTCCACTTCCATTTTTTTTTTGTTCCAAAGCTTTGGTCCCATGTTGTCTCTGTCTTAATTTTATTTTCACCTTTCTTGGTTCTATTTTCCAGCTTCGTAAGCTGTAGTTGTGCCGTTGTGCTCTTCTTTTGAGATCTCTTGTTGGGTTAGCATTTTTCAAGGTAAAGGAAACTAGAACTCCTTCTTTTACTTTGAAATAGATTGTACTTACTTTCCTTCTGGAATATACTGAGTATGTTTGATTGATAATTGTATTGAATGGGAATGAATTTTATGTTTGGGTATCTATGGGTTAGAGGATTTTAGGTAGTTTTTCTGATAAAGTGAATTGGGACATATGATTGAGAAATGCTTATTCAATGTTCTGTTTTCTACTTATAGAAGTTTTTGTGAACTTTATTTAGTTTGAGTGTGTGACTTTGGTGAAACAGGAAGACGTAAAATTTCTTGAGTTTGAATGGAAATTATGCATGTGTTGCCATTTTCAAATTTTAATGGATGTAGGGGATGCTGATGCAAATGAGCATGATGGCTACACTTGGAATCAACAAAGAGTTGCATTACCTAAACAAAGAAGACCTTTTATTGCGTTGGCTTTTGGTCGAGCAACGTAACACAAAATCTGGGCTAGATGTTCTTGAGAATGAAGGCAGGTGGGAGCTAAGCAAATTTTCTCAAATCAGTAAAGATGATGAAGAGGATGAAGATGATGAGGAGTACTAAATGGAGGAAGATGAGACAAAGTAAACCAAAAGACAACCGAGTATTTTGTTAGCTTCCATAAAATCAGTTTGCATTGTATTTTCAGTGCCAAACATGTGCTTCCTTACAGATTTTGTGTTAGACTCATGATTTATAACGGTGAAAGACTTTGAATGAATTGATTAACTTTTCAAACCGACATGATTTCATTTTGCTAACAGAGACCTTCTTACGCCATAAACATGGTAGGTCTTAGCAAGAAAATTTATGACATGCGTCGCTGGGTAGTTATACATGATCCCTTCATTCATCACAACAATGCAACTTTATTTCATGGTCGGCCTCGAGTCTTTTTTCAACAGCAACTAATGAATAGTGTGAACCATTTTTACAAGGGAAGCAAGTTCGGGTATTTATTTGTTTAATTGTTATTATGGGCTTCTCAATGAGCTTCCTAACATGAAGCTACAACTAAGGATAGTTTCTTCCTGCACCTGAAAAACTCATTTTCTGTATCTTTTTACCCTTTTAGGATTGATCAATCCCATAAGTAAAATTGCAGTCCAAATTAGTGACTTCTGGATTCACGATTCCACCAAAGAAATAAAAAACATGTATTGGATTCACATAATCGGAAAGTAAACCCGAAAGAAATCGGTTCCAGCGAAAACACATAATACAGCTTACAGCTTATTATTGATCACCTACTTTATCTTTGGTTGGAAAAAAAAGAAAAAAACAAGAGAAATCTCAACTGAATATATATGAACATATAGAATCCCATGCAGCATAGGTTCACTGAAGAGCTACAAGGAACATGGGTAAAAGGGCTTCATTTGATCCCGACATTCGCAAAACTCCCAAATTCCCCTTCCCCAGAACCAAAAGTAAAAGAACAGTGCACACAAGTAACCAGTTGCTGCACTTGCACCATTGACATAGAATATCAGCATAAATTAATTGTGAAGGAATTATATCAGTTTCATTGGGGAATAAACACCTGACCGCATGATGAATTTTATTAGGGTGTACACACCGGTGAAGGAATGATATGTTTTCAGAGCACTTGTCTTTAGATGGACATTATGCTTTATAGTTTATAGTTTACATGGCGACTCAAGAAAGCAAACAACTGCGACTCATTGTGCTTCACGGGATGGGGGTAACCAAAAAAAATAAAAAAAAAAAAAAAAAAAAGCATCATCCGAAAAATAACACGACTAAACATTTCCTGCACTAATTATGCTGGAGTCAAACCAACCACACCTGCAAACATGCAAGCACAACACACATTATCACACATGATAAACATAAAAGTAGAAAAATTGGACTATATACATTTCAAGACAGCAGACACATAAATAAGCTATAACTTTTGAAAATTGGATTGTTGAATAAACTTTACAATTTCACCCAGACCAGCAACACCTACCCTGCATGCAGTGGTTCTAACCCTTATCTAATTAAATTTAGACTTCACTATGTTACCAGTAATGGCAAATATATTAGCTTCACTAATTCAAAATTATTTATTATATTGAGTTTATAAGAAAAAAATAGATTAATTTCATATTTGTGGTTAATTGCTCTATAAATACATAATTTAAATTTAAAATAATCATCATGAGCAGGGGGCAGGATGACAAAGGTGGGGGTAGGTTTAAATATATTTTGCGTGGCAACTTTTGGTTTTAATCCCCCTAAAGGGGCAGTGCAGGATTGGATTGCTAAAAAGACCGTCCTTGCAGCCTTAAGAAGATGATAATCAACACACCTGTTTCTAAAGCTTGTTCACATCGAATCTTAAGTTTTTGAGACAAACTTCGATTCATAATTTATATTTATTCATGAGTTTAAGCACAATAGCCACTAATCTGCCAGAAAAGGCCAAGTACTCAATCTTGTAATTTCCTCTTTAAATGCAGGATACAGAACCCAAACTTGATTTCCAGTCAATATTACATGTTTTAATCGGACAATCCCAAAGATATGTACGTTGTCATAGATCTGAAAACATATATACAAAGATCTTTCAGATCTATAAGCACCGTTTCTCTATATCAGTTAAGCGACTGAAACCATAAAATGACATGTACCAACATATGCATATCGATAAAACATGTCTCTGTTCAATTTGGTAGTGTATAGCAGTATTAATCTACACTATAGATCAGGAGTCAGCTTATTCAACAGACTCAAGTGCACAACTTCTGAAAATTAGATTAGAGATAGTCTGTAATCATGCATTACTTATCAAAAAACCAGTTTGTAAGCAAATCATAACTTTTTATCAAGAACAAAAATTGATTAGTGTTATAGAAAATAGTTCACCTTAGAGCATTGAAGCAAAGAGTAAACCAAAAAATATAAATATAATTATGTTGGATTAGAAGAATAGAAGAACATGAAAAGGATAGAACAGTTCTAGTTTATAATTTTTTCATACCACATGCTAATCTTCCACCAGCATTTCCAGTTGTCGAACTAAGTTCATGACCCCCTGCAAATGCAAAAGCAAACGCAGATAAGACAAGCAAAAATAATCCAGCTATGATTCATACATCATGCCCATACTACACAAGATTCCAATTGCAATGTGCGATACAAAAAGCGAGATGAAAAACCAATTTCATTCCCAGGTCCCTCCTCCCATTATACATACATACTCGGTACTGTTTATTTCAGTAATGTGAGTGCTGAAGTTAGTGAAAGTAATTTTTGTCCACAGCACATGAACCACCAAATGTAAATATAAATAAATATTAAAATGAAATAACTAACCCTTTCCAAGGTCATCCTCAAGCTCATGAACCACCAAGGCTCTTCCAACGACTGAATTGGGGCCAGAGAGTGGTATCTGCATGTTTGATGCCCAAAATACAACATAATTAGCTACTTTCAATTCAATGTGGAATTATATCGTTCAAAATGGTTTAAAATTATGACCGACGAGCATAAAAACCATGATTTCAAAAATATGTATCAAAAGAACAAATATTATTTTTAAATACAAATTAAAAAGAGCACCTGATTATCCACGATTGAAACCTCTGCAACCCCTGTATTTCAAAACAAAGGACAACAATATACATAACCAGGTACAGAAAGCAGTTCAATATAGAGGAAGACAAATGAGAAAAGAAAGAAGATATACCATCTGCATTAGCAACTATGTTTCCCAGGTCACCCGCATGACGGATTTCATCCTCAGGAGCACCATGTGTCAATTTGTTAGGATTAAAATGTGCTCCTAAACGTCATTCAAGAAGCAAACCCTTGTAACTTAATTGGACTGGACCACGGCAAGAAAAGAAAACAGTGAAGCAAAAAATGGAAACAAAGTTCCAGTTGCCTAACCTGTCGAAATACACCCATTTGTGGTATCACCATACTCATGCTGCAAGAAAAAATGATAAAAGAGTTTACGAAGGAAACAATTTTAAAGGAACAGACATGAAGTAACAAGGTAAGATAACACTCACAAGGTGAAAACCATGAAGCCCCGGAGTAAGGCCAGTAATGCGAACACTAACCGTTGTTGGGCCTACTCATTACACACACAAATAGGTAGTTAGACACGTGAAAAGTAGCAATTGACATTCACACATGACGAAAGGCTAATTTGAAACATCCACTCACTTCCCTTCTGTCTCATTTTCATCCTATTTTCTTCATATCTTTCTCTTCCCAATACTATCCGCTGCAAAATGGGGGAGAATGTTTTACTTTCTCACTTCTCATCTTTTCTCTTTATTTTTTGCCTTGTCCGGAAAAGTTATCTCATAATTACTTATTAGAGAAGAAAGTAGAAGTGAAAATGAATGCGCTTCTCCACTAGGCTAAAATAAACTTGTGTACTTAACTCTTACGGAAACTCTTCTACTTAACTCCTTCAAAAGCCGAGATAAGCTGATTTTAGCTTATTAAAGAAATTCAATTCATTTTTTTCCCTTGTTTCTTTCTATTCAGATAAGTTTATTCAAACTATAAACAATTTATAAAACTACAATTTCTCAAGCCAAAAACGAGTCCTTCTCTTGTATGTATAGTTGTTATATTATGCTCTTTTGGTTACACCAGTTTAAGAAAACCAAAATGTATTAATTTCCTTCTTCAAACTTCAATGCTTGCTCGGACATAAAACGAGTCAATTCTAAATTTGTTCTATAAAAAATTGAGGGGTTAGTTCATAGATCCTGAATACTTTTTTCATGTAAATGAGTCTGTAAAAAAATTTCATTACTAATAATTAATATGAAATTCTATTAAAAAAAGTCACATCAATAATTAAATGTCACCGTGATAAGTTTCCTACTTCTACCTGACTCAGTGAGACATAACAGAATGAGAATAAAATGCAAATTCCTTGAATAATTCATCGTTTGTCACCATTGTACTCATTTCGACTTCAAACAAATCAATTGTTAAAAAGAGGAGAGGACAAACCATCGTCTTCTTGTGTTAGGGTAGCTACGCCTTCGACGGCGGAGTTGCCCTTGAGGACGGCGACGGCCTTCTTGGTGGCGGCGAAGACGGTGAAGGTCTTCGAGCGCGAAAAGGTTAGGGATTGGGGAGTGAGCCTAACGGAGACGCCGGAGAAAGATGACCGGAGAAGCGAACTGGGTTGGAACGGCGACGGAGCGACGACAGCGTTGGCTGCCATTGCTAGATTCATAGTGAGGAAGAGTGAAAAGAGGTTTAGATGTTTGTGATAATGCTACACAGAATGTGTGGGTGAATCTGTGGTTAAAAGCAAATTATATAATCCTCTTCATCTTATAGTGCATCACGCACACTCGCTTCCCAAACTCTAGACCTTTCCCTTCTTTTGTTTTTTCATTTGTTTTTTTGGCTGCTTCTGAAATTTAGTACTAAAAAGTAATAACTATGAAATTATTTCATGCTGTAAATAGATTTGATAGATTATTCTTTTACCATAATTATTTAAAGACATTAAATATATATGTTGCCTCAAGTTTAAGGAAATTTTAAAATTAGTTTTCTTTTTAAGTTTGTACTAATTTAGTCTTTGATTTTTAAAAATGTGTGAATTTAATTATTTTTGTCGAATTTTGTTAAATTTATTTAACATTTTAAATATATTATATGATAATATTTGAGTTAATTTGTTAAGAGAGTTAAAAGACCTATCTATCCAATAACGTTGAACAATCAAGGTTGTGATGATTCTCAACATTAAACACTCTCAGAATTAAACGTCAGATAAACTTAACAAAATTTTGTTAAAATGATTAAATTTACACATTTTTAAAAATAAATGACTAAATTGATCAAAAATTTTGATAAAAGACTAATTACAAATTTCACTGAAACTTGAAGGACAAAAACGTATTTAACCCTTATTTAAACTTAATTATTTTCTTTAAAAAGCATATTGTAAGAAAGAAATGTTCTTTTGATAAATTCTACGAAAAACTCTTTTTCTCCTCTCAAACAAACCGAGAAAAGTGCAATATTTTTTTGCTGTTTACCTTCATTTTCTCTTCCATCTAATTTCTATCAAAACAAGAATAGATGAGATAATTGTTTAAGTCAGCATAAACATTTGAAAAAAAAAATCTATTATTAAAAATAAACTAACAGAAAGTTAGTCAAATATAATTTAACTTAGAAACTTTAGATGAATGTGGCAGTGGTGACATAGATTGTCACATCAAGTGTGATAACAATTTTTTTTTATACATTTGGGATAACAATTTTAATTCAAGTTTGCAACGTGCTGGTGCAGCATTGTTAATATTACAGTTTTAAGAACTGATAAACAGAAGCGTACACAGAGATACTACTGATATTGGTTCTTAAAAAATTGATAGGGCTATTATCTCAAAATAATTAGTTACATGTCAAATGCTCATAGTTAACAACTACTCATGTATAAAAAAAAGTTAACCACTAACCAGCACTTAATTAGATATATTATTAAATTGACTATAGATTTTCATGACTCGTCATAATAGCTCTATGTCTCTGCAACCTTAGTTGATTACAGCTTATAGTTTATAGATTGAAAGAGTCAAGCATTAAAAGTGGTATGAATTCAAAGCCTTGCTTCACAAAAGCTTCAGACACCCAAATCTTCAAGTTGTGCAGGTTAATTTCTGGTCCAGAGCTTTTCACCTGTTTTCAACACATCACTGATAAAATCAGTAACAAAAAAGTCACATACATAGTTCCTAAACGCAAAATTATTCCAAATTTTGATAAATTTTCATTCGAATATTTTACTTATTAAACACGTTTCAGATTGTTATTTAAACGGTTTATACTGTTTGATATGTTCTAACTCAAATGTCAGTCTAGAACACAATTTAATATGTTCAAATAAATAAAAATTGTATCAAAGTTTGGAACAAGTACAAATTCTAATTTCATATTTTAACTTTGAACAAAAGCAGTAAACTAGGAGGATTCAGAGGATAACTTACATTCAATGAAAATGTTAGTTGAAAACTGTTACCAACTGTGGATAAGTTTGAATTCTGAACATGAAAGCCTGAGAGAGACTCTAGAGCTTCGTACAATGAGGCAGCCACACCTTCTCCTTTGTTGCAAACTATTTTCACATAAAACCCTTTTGCATCCACTTGAAACATGTCCATCTACAGAGAAATACTCAAGATGTTACAATAAGTGGCAGGGATGAACTAAAAACAGTTTATGAAGTTAGAAAGATTTTGTCCAAAAACCTGGATTATCTTCTTGCGTATTGAAAGGATGTTATTGGTAAAATCATCCTTCACGGGATTTTCAATTGATCCTTGGTAGTTTTCAGACACCAGTAAGGATGTTTCAAGAGCTTCAACCTCAGACTTAAGCATGTTGGCTTGTGCTTGAAGCTCATGCATATATGACACAGCATCGCCAATTATAGAGGCCTTATCCATCTTCCAACATAATTAATCATACATGTTTTACATCAGGTAACTTAGTTTCAAAAATGTTGAGCATGTCACAATCAGGTTTGTATGATGTGAAATTTTCTGAACTATGAAACTTTTGTGATGTTTTAATGTAGTAGTAGAGACACCTACCTTAGTTATGAAGGGAACCAGAGATCTCAATGCATAAAGCTTTTCCTTCATTCTGTCTCTTCTCCTCCTCTCAGAAATCAGTGTTTTGGACCTGTCAGATTTTGGTTTTGACTTAGCAACAAGACTCTTAGTAGGTGTTGTTGTTGTTGTTGTTGTGGTGGTGCTTGTTGTTGCAGATGAGTGTTCCATGTCATCTTCCTCTTTTTCTGCTTCTCTTTTGGCTTCCCCATCAAAACAAGAGAAGGAGTTTGAATCATAGACATTCACAGCATTAATATTGCACTGATCATATGGGGTTGCAGGGTGTGGCAACAAAGAGTTATCATTGAATGCTTCATTGATAAGCTCAGAATTGAAGTCGCAAATAGCATCTTTCTTCTCCAAACGAATGAAATTTATCAACTGATCTAAGTTGGGATCTTCAACAAAGTCTTGTAGCTCAAAGTCATCGATGTGCAGTAGAGTCTCTTGATGAAGATAGGTTTTGTCCATGCTTGACACTTGGTGAGAGATGTAACTGCAATATATAGATATTTGACACTTGTTATGGCTAGTTAAATAATAATCATGACTATTTTGAAAGATTCTCGGTCTTTTTAAAATTCTGACTTTGAGTTTCATTTCCGGAGAAAATTATATTGAATTCTTGATTAAAAGTTTTAAGAAGTGAAGCTTAAGTCTAATTTAACTTTATAAATTGATAGCAGACAATACGATAGTAGGTGATATGTGGAGACATATATCTTGAACATAAAATTAAATATGAATAGATGGTCCGATAATAAGTGATTTGGTAGTAAATGATAAGTCTAAACATATATCTTAAGTGTGAAATTAAATGTGAATAGACAGTTTAATAGTGGTTCGAGAATGGTAATAGTACGATAAACAAATAATAAATTTTATTATAATAGACTTTAAGTAAACTATCATATTTAAAGTGAACTTTAAGTCTAACTCAATCACACGAAACTATAATTTAAGATGAAGTGTAAATCTACTTATATATTATATTATATATTGGAAGTTTGTTTTATCCTTATGTAGGATCGCCAAAAGGATGAATAGGAGTCGTGTGTGATTTTTTCTAAATGATCTTTGAGAAGAGTGAAATGTCCATTGAAAAAAAAAACATCAGAACAAACACATCATTAGTATAATACATAAACAAATTAACGTTGCAACAGCATGCTGTCCATTTCAACATACTACTTTTAGTTATAGATGGTAGTAATAATTTAATGCAATTATCATTAATATATATAGAGATAATGCTAGTACTGCACAAGTGTTATATAAAAATTAAGTTCAGAAAATGTTAAATGCATAGTTACGTAGTCAGATTGCATTTTCATATCATGCTGGTTAGCATACATAACAATGATGTATTATTTTACTGTTTTGTTTTCTTAATTTATAGAGCGATGCTGTCGTGCACGAAGACATGTGCTGAATGGTGTAAATAATTAAAATTGTGTTATGTGGTCACTTTCTGATCATGAGCACACTTATTTTTCTGCTTATTATTGTATGTGTGTGAACAGAATCTAATGGGAACAAGATGACGCTATTCCTCACGTATTTTATTATTAAATTGTGTAAAATTAAATAAGAAAATGATAACAGACAGGTGTCTTTAGAAGATTAGTTCAAGAATCAAATATTGAAAAGTTTAATTAATTATGAACAATTGTTCATCTATATTCCTGTTGTGATTTTATCAATAGAAATTTTCTTGTGGAGGAAAGGAAGGGATAACCATACAAGAGAAAAGGATATCACTCTTGACCTACATGCAAGTTGATGCAAATTTATGAAAAAATGAATTTTAATCGTTTCTTTTTCAAAAACATGCCATGATCACTTGCTTGCTTACACAAAAATATATATATATATATATAGAGAGAGAGAGAGAGAGAAAGAGAGAGAGAAGAAGAGAAAAAAAAAAGTAGGTGGCAAACGGACCAGTCCGACCCATTTTGGCTTGACCCGTATCTGGTCCGTCAAAAACGGACTTGGTCAGGCTGGTCCATCAAACAGAAACGGACCAATAATCACAACTCGTCTCGTATAAGATGGGCTAACGGGTCGGGCCTGGCTCTGACCCATCTAGTATTTTTGTTCTTTTTGTTTAATTTAAAAAAAAATGTTTTCAAATTTTTTTATTTTTTAAATTTGTTTATATATACATATAAATTATTATCAATGTCATATTTAATCAAATAAAATATTTTTTAAATTTTTAATTGATTAGTTAATGTTTTTAATTAGATAAGTTGAAATAATTTATTAAATTTACATATTAAATTATTCAATTGTAACTAATAATTCAAACTTAATTTGTAGGGGTTAATGATTTAAATTACAATACTATTATATATTTATATATTTAAAATATATAATATAAAAAATTAATATTTCTAATTACTTTTATTTTATTTTATTTTTTTAAAACGGGTCAACAGGACGAGATGGCTCGTACTTTGGCCCGTCAAATTGACAAAGTGGACGGGATGAACTAGAACGGGCTGACAGACTGACCCGTTGGGCCCAACCCATTTTGCCACTCCTAAGAAAAAGAGAGCTAATAATCAAGACGAAAATTTATTTTTACTTAAAAGTATCATGATTTAACTGTAACTTAGTCCACCTGATTTATCACAAAATAATTGATATACCATGCAACAATTTTTGTTCTCAATAATTGTCTATTTTCCTGAACAATTATTCCACTAGAAATTGAACTTTGACTTTCTCGTAAATTTGTTTTTTTATTAACAACTTTCTCATAAAGTAAAACAATCTTGTTTTTTATTTTTTTTATAAATACATATATATATATATATATATATATATATATATATCTTTGAAACATATCCGAATAATGACTAAAAAATGCCAAAGTGTGAAAGTAATAATCGAAAACTGCAGCTGGTAGTGACGAATGACTCTAGCGACTTGCAGTGTTCAATTTATTCTGCTCTCATTGACTTCATCGAAGGGTTGAGGCTGTAGATTCTCCATGTTTGACTTTTCTTAGAGAATCTGATATAAGCAAACACGGTTTTGTTGTTAATGTTGTCTTTCTTTTTCACTCAATCATTATCATGGGACACTGATTACATGTCTGAATACAACTCCTATGAGTTTGAACTGAATGTTGTTCTCTTCAACCTCGTTATTTTTAGTGAATTTTAGCTATGCAAATATAATATGGATGACAGTAATATGTGAACACATTAAGGTGACCCTTATGGATGCCTAGTCATCATCTAAGAATTATTAGTCCCTAATTATTAAGAATCTAAGTCTAAGTTTAAAGTTACACATCAGTTAGAAATAAAATAATAAATATTATATAAGAATAAAGATCAACAAATTCATTATATTAAAGTTTTAGGTTGAGAGTGATGTTAATAACTTATGTGGTTAGACTCAGGTCTCGTTAGTATTGTGTCTTTCCAATAAAACTCTCTTTGCTCTCTCTGTAAACCTAACACTAATTAATCATTTTCACATAGTCAATAATATTATTAACAAATAAGCCTCATATAATAATCATCATAATTCACACAAGACTTTATTTCTCATTCTTTCTGTCTATTTTTCCTATTATTTATTTTATTAATTTTTAATCAGTGCCCATATTCTATTTGTGTTCATTACATGAGTAAAAGATTATAAACAATCAACTTATTAGATAAATAAATAGAAGAAAAGGAAATAATGGATGTTTTGGAGTTTTGTTTTTTTTTTAAGTTATTATTTTTAAAGTAAAAGTTTATTTATTGAAAATTCAGGGGATTTAAATCAGTGTGAATTTAGTGTCTACTTAATGTCAATGAAGAATATTTGACTGAATTTAGTGTCTACTCTCAAGCTTCATTTAGTATATGATAAAAGAAAAGTGAAGACAATTATATAAAGGAATGAAAAAAAAAAATTGATACATGAACATGAATTGTTTGTAATGTATACTAATTGTTAGGTTGCAACTCTCTTCCTTGCATGACTCACCTTTGAATATAGGTAAATCTATACCCATTAATACTCATGTGTAATAATTTATATGTAAAATTATAAAGTTCCTAATTGTATTTATAAATACTTTAATGACATAAAAGAAAAACTTTAAATAGAATACAAGGATGTATGAAGAAAAACAAGTGTTTGAAAAAAAAAATCCCAACCACTCGTAATAAAGCAAAGGTTTTAATTCTAATTAAATTTAACTTAGTAAAATATAAATTAAATTTTAATTTCAATATTTTATAAATAACATATATCTATGAGTTTGGATAGTATAATATTTGTTCTTGTTTATAAATGAATATTAAAATATTCATTACTCACAGATAATAAATACCCGTAAGTACTAACTATTTCCAAATATCTACGGACACGGATATTTTTTTCATCCATACTTATAGCATAGACATTCTCCACATTTTTTTTTCTCATATAATTAAAAATCATTTAAAATTCGTTTTAACTTATCTCATAAAACAACGTATTTTGAATTATATAATTTAAAACTATAACCTAAATTGATAATTTAGAACTATATAACTTTATTTTGAATTTAAATAATACATTAATTTATATTTAAATCTCATAATTTTATATAATTCAAAATATTATTATTAATTATATAATCGAAATTATTATTGTTTAATCATAATTACTAGTTTTATATACTTATTATTTGATTATTTATATAAACATCATACATGATGTCTTAAATTATATAACTTAAAATTACATAACTTTATTTTGAATTTAAATATTACTCTAAATTATCTTTAAATCACATAATATTATACGATTCAAAATATTATTATAAATTATGTAATCTAAAACTGTATTTTAAATCATAGGTTGAATATATTATAATAATATCATGTTCGTATTTTTATAACATTGAAATAAAAAAAAATGTAAATGGAAGAGGAAAACCATAATTTTCATTTCAAGTTTGGCGGGAGTCCGTTTAGAAGGTCGATCCAAATGTACGGGCTAAACGACACTAGATGCCCCGTTTTGATAACCGTGGCAATGAATGTTTAGGTTAGTTTTAGACAGAAGAGTTCGGTTGAGTTTAGAAGCAGAATGGCGGTCGTTGGCGGCGGCGATGGCGGTGGCCGTTTCAGAACCACCATTGTGCCGCCTAATTCTGTTGTACTGATTAAGGCTAATTCCTTTCTCCGTCTTCCTTCTTCTCCCACAATGCTAATGGAAACTCATTATTCTTTCTGTAGGTCTTCTTGAACCAATGGTGGCTTGTGAAGCATCCCAACGGTCTAGGCATTGGAGGGGTTTCTTCCGTCGGGTTTTTTTTTTTTTTTTTTTTTTTCTAATTCAACTTTTTCATTGCTGGGAATGGAGTAATCGCAATTCGTACGCCCAGCAGAGACAGAGAAAGAGCGTTTGCGTCCACCGTCATTACGGTGAGAGAAGAAGCCAATGTCGTAGGTACTCACGATGGAGTCACTATTGTTTTCCGTGGTTTCATCAACACCTCTCGTTCATCTCACTTTGGCGTCCCCTTAGAGGTATTCCCCAACGTAACATCAAAATGGAATTCAATATGTCTATATTAATTGAACATCCTAATCCTACTGATGGGTATAAAATTTAAATTCAATCTCTTTTTTCCCAGGTTTCTCAACGCTTCCTCGTTGGATTTCCATACGATTGGAGCAAGTATTCTTCAATTGATAACATGAAATGTGAATCTAACAACAGTGAAAAAGGAATCCCAGTTGAAGCCCAAGCCAATGTTGAACGCCAAGCCAATGTTGAAAGCCAAGCCAATGTTGAAAGCCAAGCCAGTGATGAATCCTCGAACGGTATGTATGATTCCACAGGCCCTTCTGGAAAAAACATCCTTAAAACTCAAACTTCGGCCAAGAAAAGGAAAGCTGATAGACAAAAGATAGGGCATGATGCTAACAACTTAGTTAGTAGGAGGGTAACGAGAAGCATTTCCAAAAATAGTGAATCAATGCCCAAAGAAGACGGGAAAGCTCCAATAGCTGATGTTTTTTCTCCAGTTAGGAGATCTCCTAGGCTATATAGTCGTAAATAATTATCTCTCGTACTGAAGTAGTGTTGGATAGTGAAACTTGTGAACATAGTTTGCTATATTATGCTTGAAGTAAGAAGTGTGTGTTATTGACATGAAGGTTTCGATGTTATATTTCATTCAACGTCCCACTCTTTAACTCGACCCCTGTTTATATATCTTAACCTTCACATACACATTTTCTACTCTCTAAGCTATACACTAACTCTACTGAGTAAACCATAATAATGGTCATTCCCTGTTTGTGTTCTAGTTAATTGTCTTCCCTCCGCCAAAAGCTCTCCCCTCTTTTCTATGGACATGACTTATGACCTTATAAGCTCTGTTAGTTTATTTGAATAAGCTTCACGGCAAGTTTATTAAATTAAGCTACACACACTCATGTATTGTGTTCTTATTAATTAAGTGCTTAACTAAATTATTTACCCGAATGCAACCTGTATATGTTGTCTTGAGTTCTTGTGTAATCTATGCTAAATGGGTTAAAAAGAAGATAAAAGAACAAAATTATTTTATGCTCGGTTGTGCTTGTATATCCTTAAAAATAGGTAGTTTCAGTAAACTTTATTTTGTTTTTTTGTTTTCCTCTGGCTAAACATAATCAAAATAATTATAAAATGGCAATTGTATAATTACAACAACCACAACATAGTTTTATTCCACTGAGTAAGGTCTTCACAACATGAATTAGAGTTCCATTTTGATAGTTTTACTTATTGCTAATGGTGTTGGTGCTATACAACAATGTAAACCAATTGAAAACATAACTGGTCTCGAAATTTTGACATGGAATATCTGTAGCTTCATGTGGATTCTTCATAAAATGTATTGTTGTTCAATGATTGTTAATGTCTTGTTTTTAATAGAGCGTGACTGGGGATTGGAAAAATGAATTTCGTCAATGGAAACGGAAGGAGAGAACCCCAAACAATTGAACATAGGAATTCCTTTGGGATCCCATGCAGGCAACGGAAGAAACAGTAATTGGTTGGAAAAATAGAAAAGACACGCATCAATTGAAATTTCTGTTAGTGTGTCAGATCCCTTGCCGTTATTAGGTAGTTAGCTAGCAGTTAGTACAGCCAGGACCATTTCTATGTAGCTGTATGCAACTGACATAACTGACTCAAATCTTTGCTCATGGATGTGTATGTATCTAGGTATTAGTAGCTATTATTCAGGATTTTGTTTTCCTGGAATTCTTTCCCAGTTTCCTTAGATAGCTTATTGTACAATACATGATGAAATACCACATAGTTCATTCTCGGAATCTAATACTGGAGCACTCTGGTTTAACTGAAGTCGTTGTTCGGCCACCATAGGCAGTGAAACCCTAACCCTGCTAACACGGACTGTAGTTGATACTGCGTATCATCATCACCTTCCTCGGAGATTAAAAGCTGCTTCCGGAAAGTTGTTGATGCACCTTCATGAGTAGTTTTTTGCAGTGCTGCTCTGAAGACCCATGGTTCAAGCTCCACTTTTGTCATCATTTTCAAACAAATGGATACATAGTGATGTAAACCCCAGAGGAGGGTTTAGGTGAGGGTGGATCTTTCCACTCAAATTCTACAAAATCAAGAAGAAGGTTAAAGAAAAACAGTTCTTAAAGGGTTTCTTGATGTGTTTAGTTTGGGTTTAGGTTGCAGAAGCTTGGGTTATGGGTAGATACGGAGTTCTGGGTTGGTTTGGTAGGACATAGCAAGGATCTTGTGTGAATCTTGGTTGAATGGAAAATGTTTTTGACTAAAGGTGCCTGAAGCTTAGTTTTTTAGGTGGCAAATAATGTTTGGTTTTGGTGTTTAAGATAATTTCTTTGATGTGGTTTGTTGCGGATTGTCTAGGAAGCACAATGGTATAAGTGTTTTGAATTATGGATGATGTTAGGTTTCGTCAATTTAATGTTTTATTCTACTTGATTCTGGGATTATGGATAGAGGGTGATTTTGTTTGTTGGGTTTTTAAGTTTGAGTAGTCGGATAGTTCATACTTTAGTCCTTTAATGGGAATATGTTAATTTAGTCTCTTTTAAAAAGGTTTTAATTGACTTTTAACTTTTAAAAAAAAGTCTCTTAATTAGATTTTTTAATTCTTACGTATTTTTTTTATTTAATTTAGTTTAATTTTTTTAGAATAGAATAATATTGTCTCTCTTTTAAATTTAAAATCAACTTTATTATTTATATAAATATTATAATGATATTTTTTATTAAAAATAATGTTCAAACATATTATTATATTTTTCTCTTAATTGTTAATACAAATTTTACCACTAATTTTAATATAAATATTAGAACTTGATTTTTAAGTTACGTTTAAACATATTATATTTTTTGAGTTTTTAATTAATCCATATCTTGTTAATGATAACTTTTATTTTTAAATTTTAATATAAATATAAATATTTAATTTGTAAGTCATTCTAAATAAAAATATCAATGTAACATTTATAAAAATAATAAATTTAGTCTCAAATTTAAGAAAGATAATATTATCTTGTTTTAGAGAAAAAAAATAGATTAAATTGAATCAAAAAATATATTTGGAAATTAAATTGAAAGTTGAAAAAAAAATATTACTAAATTGAATAAAAAAGATATATGTGAAGAGTGAATCAAAACAAAAAGACATGTGAGGATTAAATTGAAATTGAGACACTGACTCTTAATTAATAGATTAACTCTTAGAGATTTCCAATCCTGTATTTAATTAGAATAACTTTTGCCACCAATTTTTTATTCAACTGCTACAAGATCTACAATTCCATGAGCTTGGGCTTCTGCTGCTGACATAAAAACATCCCTCTCCATGTCTTCCAATATAACCCATAAAGGACAAATTCTCCCGCTTGTGCCTCATAAAAAGAACTAGCAGGTTAGTGGATCATTACCCTGATTATATCACTTAAGTAGTATTTCTCTTATCTTGTATATGACACAATGTTAACGTGCTTAATAATTTTTAAAAAATATATATTAAAATATTTTTTTCAAAAATTATAATACAATTAAAATATCTTTAAAAATAAAAATCTGATTAACACATGTTACAATCATCCAACTATTTAAATTTTAACATAATAATTGCTTGATCTGAATAAATAATATAATCGGAAGAAACTGTCAACTACAAAACCTTGGGCTGGAATTGTAGGCGTGTTACATAAATGACAGGACTATATAATGTGATCAACACCATAACGAATGAGATAACATATGTTTGGTTTTTTTAAATATTTCACATTGGTTAATTAAATTTTAAATAATTTTTAATTGATTTCTATACATTAATTGTATTAGTTGAGTATTTAATTTTTATTATTTTTTAATTTAGTATTCAGTTAATTTATATTTTTCAACTGAATACTACATTATTATGACTGTTATTTTGTTATGACTATTATTTAATTATTTAATAATTTTTACATATTAGAAAATGTAGTGTTTTATAATAAATATAAAATAATTTATGTAAGATAATAATTTATTTTAATTAAAAATATGTTAAATAATGATAGTAATAATAATTTCACAGTCGTCTTAAAAGTCATACCAATCTTTACGCGAACATATAATGTGAAGTGGACAAAATTACATTTTTTTAATATATAAGAATAAATAAACAAGACGACAAACAAAACAATAATTATACTACTAAAATAACAATCGCATGATAGAGATGTAACTAAAAAACATTGATTTAATTAAAAAATATAAAAATTATAATTAGTCAAAAAAATAAAAAACTTAATTAACTCTATTGAAACCGATATCTTCATTAATTAAATATCAATTATGGTAGATGAAATAGAACTAAGGAGAATAAATTAAAACACATTATAATTTTTATATTTTGTTTCTTTTGGATCATTTTGTTTCTTTTTTGCGGTCCCTTCTTTCATTATTCGGTTTGCATGTGTCATCTATAAAAGTCTCTTAATGTCCAACTTAGGACAATTCAATTTTATTTAAAATATTTCATTTGTAATTTACTATTAGACTTGTTCATTTCTTCGATAACTCATTAATAAACTTCAATCCATTATTAAAATAAGTATATTTTATTTATTTATCCGAGAATCCAATTGAAAAAACTGTAAGTCTCCGAAACTCTTCAGATAAAGTGAATATTACAATAACAGTATTTTAGTACCAATAAATTAAGAAATAATAATAATAATAATAATAATAATAAAGTAAAATTGCCATTTTTTAAGTTTCGTTTCTAAAAAATAATTATCTATTTATGCTTTTTTATTTTTCAAATTTGCTCTTCTTATGAATTTATTCAAATATTTACTTCTGAGATGTAAAAGAATTATACTTTTCTTTTCTCAGAAATGAACTGCACATTTTATATGATTAGTGTGAAGTGTATTTTCCTATAAAATATTGTGTAGCATTTTTGCATAATATTTATTTCTTTAATTATAATCATAATCTATGAAATCCTTAAAAATATAACCTACAAATTTGATGATAATTAATATGTATAATTACAATAAGGTTTAATGTTTAGATAACTAGTTTTTACATGCTTAATTTATTTTTTTAGAATATATATACTTTAAAATAAATCCTCTATTTCAATTAATATTGTTTGAAATTTACTGATTTATTTGATTATGTATGATAAATCTTCCATAAGAGTAAATTGTTGTAAAATGCAATTTATTAAAGTGCAATCCTAATAATAACTTTTAGTTTGGAAAATACTAAAGTGTTTTATCAAAGTTAGAAATATTTGAAAAGAATTTTGCACCATTAATGATTTATAATACAACACGGCAAGGAATTTTTCTGGGTTTCCCTACATGAAAAAGAAATAATAATTTTATTGTTGTCTTATAAAGATTTCACATCAATTAATTATTATTTTTCTATATATTAAATATTGTAATCATAATAAATTTATGAAGGCAAAATGTATTTACATTATTAATTAATTTATTATCAAATTATACAAATTTCCTAATATACCAAGATATATCTTTACCACAATATGGTAAATACAAAAGTAAGCATAATGTATTTATTATTTAATAAACTAAATATAACCTCTATGTGATAATAAAGTACACTTGAATTCATAATTAATTATAGTTTTTCATTATTAAACTAACTTAATATCGTGACTTCATTTCATATAACTAATTTTGTTTTAAATTTATGATCCAAAAACGAAGATGTAAAGATAATTGTTTTGGTTTATCATTTCTCTTATAAGTTCATATTTTTTGTGATTTTTAAACCTGTAAATAAATCACGTTAAATTATGATGTAAATATTAACAATTTGAATTATACTATAATGTAATTTAAATTATACCTGCAATCATTTCATCTACATATAAGTCGTACTTAATTTTTTTTCTATAATTACTCTATTCATTTTTTATTTTGCAATATCCTTACATCAAATACAGAATACATTAAAACATATTTTAGTAGATTTATATTTTTACAACTTTTTATTTACAATATTCAATGATTTTTATTTTGGATTTTAAAATATAAGAACACGTGTCACATGGTGAATGTATTGGTACGTTAAAAAATCTTGTAAGATGTTATAATTTTTATTTTATTTCTATCACATTAATTTTATTTATGAACTGTAACACGTCCTTGCGTGTAGCCGAGTCAGCATCTGTGGATAACGTCACAGAGAGAAAAGGTTTCTTACCGAATTCAATATCAATAATCATAAATTAATGATGTTTTAAATGAAATTTAGATGCTTTCTTACAACATCCTATAAGATTGTTTTTTATTAAAATTTAATGAAATAATATAAAATATAAGACTTAGAGTCTTAAATTAGATTCTAAATTTCTTATTTAGAAATATATTAATAATTGAATAAAAAATTAATATTATAAGATTCTTATATTGAAATAAAAGTTGTAAAAATATCTTAATAATGATGTAAATGGTGAAACTTATAAAAGTTAAATTAAGACATCATAAGATAAAATAAAAGATATTTTGAGGAGAGTGGTTTAGGAAAATTAATTGAATAAATAATTATTTTTTAATTTTAAAAAAGTTATGATTACAAACTTCTTATTAAAATATTGTGTTTGTTAAAAATATCTTAAATGAATTGTGATGAGAAATGCTATTCCATTATAACAAACCAAACTAGTGGATTTTGCCAACACTGGCACACAGAACTATGGAAACCACCGCAAAGGTTGTATCATCTAATTGTGTTCTTCTATCAGAGTTTTCTGAGTCTAACCCCACACAACTTTCTGCTATGGAACTTGGGATTCAGAATTTTGGGTACTTCTTAATGTCTTAAAGATGATAACTTTCCACTCCTTTTCTTCATCTTCTGCATTTGAGAATTTGGTTCGGTTGGGATTTTTCCCTGTTTTATTTCGTGGGAAAAGGGAGAAAAATCTTATCTTGTTTGTGCCATGTTGTTTGAGACAGGTGCACGCATTACAGAAGAAGATGCAAGATCAGAGCGCCGTGCTGTGATGAGGTTTTTGACTGCAGGCATTGCCATAACGAAGCTAAGGTATTGTGTCATGTTCTTCCCCAATTTTTCATCGTTCTAGAGTTGTGTTAGTTTTAGCAGAAAAGACATACTTATATACATACATGTTTCTTATCCGTTTTTGTTTTTAATTTAATCAGAACTCTGAAGAGGTTGATGTTGTGGATCGTCATGATGTTCCACGCCATGAAATTAAGAAGGTTTGCATGTGTTTACTCACTTCTTTTGATTTTGAATTGGGTATGATTCCTTATGGTAATTGTTATCCTGTGACTTAGTGATTCATATGAAATAATATTCTGATTGCCAGAGAATTGTCACTTTTATATTTTTGGATCATTGAGGAAAGTAAAGTTCTAATATTCATCTGGTTCTTATCTTATTTTACTCACAATGTTAATCTATATTTGATGCTGTTCACTCCCTTACTCCATTCTATTTTGTTGATTTTTAGGTTATTTGCTGTTTATGTGACACAGAGCAAGATGTGAGTCCTAGAAATCTGAATTATGATAATCATAAATATGCCAGCAGCTTCTGATCTGATGGTTGTTTTTCATGCTCTCAGGTTCAACAGTACTGCATAAACTGTGGAGTATGCATGGGCAAGTATTTTTGTGATATATGCAAATTCTTTGATGATGATGTGAGTTCTCCACTGTAATAGAATCTGTGTTGTGATTGTTTCTTTTAGTTAGTTCTAGTCTTGATTGTGCAAATTATGTTAAAAGTTTCTTCAATCTTGCAGACTTCAAAGAACCAATACCACTGTGAAGAATGTGGCATCTGCAGGTAAAGTTCTTCACTCTGTTTGCTGATAACTACATTTCATAGTGCATTGCTCAACAGAATTTGAGTTATAACCTGCTCAATGCAATAACTTTTACAGAACTGGAGGCAAGGATAACTTTTTCCACTGCAAGAGATGTGGTGAGTACATTGCTCCAAATGCAATTGTTTAGTTTTTCTCATACCTTTTCTCCATCAATGATTACTAAAATTCTACCAAATTATGCTTTAGGATGTTGCTACTCCAAGATAATGGAAAATGGTCACCGTTGTGTAGAAGGAGCAATGCATCACAATTGCCCTGTCTGCTTTGAGGTAAAACAAACCACTAGTACTATAATTGGCTGAAACATTTAGAAAAAAATGTTGGATTCTCATTTAGATTACTACATTTTCCCCTGTGCAGTATCTATTTGATACAGTAAGAGAAATCAGTGTCTTGCCTTGCGCGCACACCATACATTTAGACTGTGTCAAAGAGATGGAAAAACATCATAGGTACGGCATTTAAATCGATCTACATGTTACCAATGCAAGACTTCAATGATGCACACAGAGCAAGGATTTGGAAAGCCTAAAACAAACTTAAAAATGAGACCTTTCTATCATAGTTTTATATCATAGTTTTATTTAAAAATGAGACCTTTATGAATTTCACCATGCAAAATTCTGCCATGGGCCTATGTTGATATATTCCTTGAGAGACAATCTTCATCATTTGGCAGTGTTATTAATTCTCATTGTTTGAAAACGGATACAGGTACTCATGTCCTGTGTGCTCAAAATCCATCTGTGACATGTCAAGTTTGTGGAAGAAGCTTGACAAAGTGGTATGCAGAATTCATTTTCTTTCTCCTGATATATTTTTTAAGCAGCATATGATTGCATCAATATGTTCAGTTTTGTAACATTCTGGAATGAAAACTTCGGCTCAGGTTGCCTTAACTCCAATGCCTGAAACCTTAAAAAACAAGATGGTAAGTAACAAGTTCCAATTCTAAAGGTTTAGAGCTAGGAATTAAGGATAGATATATCTAGCTATATTTTTAAAAAATGAACTTTAAACCTAACTCAATCTTCCAATGTAAGCAGGTGTGGATTCTTTGCAATGATTGTGGAGTGAAATCTCATGTACAATACCATATTGTGGCACATAAGTGTTTAAGTTGCAATTCATACAACACAAGACAGATACAGGGAGCACCTGCTACACCAAGCTCGTCTAGAGTGACAGAAATGGTGAAATGAACATTAATTGTCTCTTGGAATGGAAAAAGCTCTTCTCCAGCAGAGTTACTCAGTTATTTATATGACAGAGATCAAATTCTAGTGCTCGAACATAGACAGTTGAGGATAAACTATAAACTTGGTTTAGGCTGTGTTGTTTTATGGTGTTAGTGTTATTAAAGCCTAAGAAACAATTCGGTCTCCTTATGATTGCCACCATGACATTATCTTAAAATTATACAAAGATTCAAAAATTGATGAGGTTAAGAAAATCGTATAGCAGGTTCCCAGAGGTTTATGATAAAAATGGAAAATCATTACATAGTTCAGGAAAACAATAAACAGGATTGATTTTCTTTCATTGTTTTTGTGAATTGAAGATGAACAAAGTGTAGAATGACGAGAATAATATTTTAAAATTTTAACAGGTTTTTTAGAAAGTATTATATATAATGTATTAAAAGTGTTATAAATTACACATTTCAAATACATTGTTACCAAAAATATTCTGAAATGGATTCGGAGATGTGTAGTTGTTTACTAACACTTAGCAGCCAGAACCATCAATACTAGTGGGCCAAGTGAGACACCCAGAGTCCATGAAACTGAGCCGAAAGTAAGCAGAGAAGCCCGTTTCAATGAGTAACTATTAGATTTACTTTCTGCACTCTTATAATTTCTTTGCGCACCCCTTAAATTTTTTAAATGACCATTTTTCTCTCTATAAAAGTTACTTTCAGAAAAAGTTTTTCTGAACCCATTAAATATTATTCCAGAAAGAGTTTTCGGAAACGAGTTTTCTTTTGCATTTTCACTTTTCTTCTTCTGCGGTGTTGTCCTTTCTTCTTCTTTCACTGCTAATGATTGAAGTAGCAATAACAATGGTGGCAGCCATTAGGAGTGATCATGGATTGGATTTTTAATAATCTAATCCACATCCATTTTAGATCCAAATAATTTGATTATATTTTCGATCCAAATCCATTTTTCCAAAAAAAGTAGATTGAATTTTTTAAAAATCCAGATACAAATATTTAGATCAAGTTTAAATCCAGATCTAAATATTTGGATCAAGTTCAAAATCAAAAACCATTTTTCATAAAATAAATTCAAATTAAATTTTTTAAAACTTGTGTCCATAGTGCTGACACCATAGAATTTGACCGATTTTTGGTCAGGGCCAACGACTTGACAAAATTTCAGTCGAGATCGACTTGACTGGATTCGACTGAATTTCGGCCAGGGCCGATTTTTCCTAATACGACCAAATTTTGGCCAAAGCCAACTTGGCCAAATATGGCCACATTTGGGTCAAGGCTTGATCAGTCAAATTTCGGTCAGGGTTGACTCCACTAAATTCGTCGACCGGGACCGACTTGACTAAATATGGCCAATTTTCGATCACAGCCGACTAAGTTGAATATAGTCAAATTTTGTTCGACAGTTACTCGACCGATACGACTAAATTTGGGTTAGTGCCGACTCGACCAAATTTTGGTCATGACCAACTCGACTGAATTTGGCCAAATTTAGGTCAGGACTAACTCGCCTAAATATGACCAAATTTCGGTCACGATTGACTCTACCGAATACGACCAAATTCAGGTTAGAACAACTACGTCAAATTTTGGTTGAGGCCAACACGATCGAATTTTGACCGGAGCAGACTCGACTGAATTCGATCGAGTTTCGGTCGTGGCCGACTCAGTTGAGTACGGCCAAATTTCGATCGTGACCGACTCATTTGAATACGGCCAAATTTCATCCTAGGTCGTCTTAGCCGAATACGACCAAATTTGGGCCAGGGCTGACTCGGTCAAATCTATATTGGGGCCAACTCGATTGAATTCGACCGAATTTTGATTGGAGCCAACTAGGCTAAATACAGCCAAATTTTGGTCGCGGTTTTATCGGCCGAATACGGTCAAATTTTGTCTAGGTCGACTCAGCCCAATGCAGTCAAATTTGGGTCGGGGTGAACTCAACCGAATACTTCCAAATTTTGTCCAGGACCAACTGGGCCAAATTTCGATCGGGACCAACTTGACAGAATTTGGCCTAATTCAGCCAAATTTTGTATAGGGTCACGCCAACTCAATCAAATACGACTAAATTTGGGCTAGTCCGTCTCAACCTTTAGCCTAACCTAACAAAAAATATAAACTGAAAATTTGGATTGGATAATTTGGATTATCCATTTTGAAAATACAGATTTAGAGTATGGATATACAATCCATAAAATATATAAAATGTAGATCAGATTGATATCCAGATCCAATAAAATGGATTGGATTTTTAATAAAATGAATATTAAATGGATTGGATCATAGCAAAAATGGATTGGATCATGAAAATTAGATTTTTTGTCCATCCTTAGTTTAACTTTTCAGATCATCCTCTACTTCCTTCCGCTCATTTAAGAGTTCGATAAATATAAATTATTGTTGTTATCCTCATAATTTTTATTTTTAGGTGTTAAATAAACATTAATTATTACTTTTACCCTCATATTTTTATTCTTTCACTTTTATATGTATTTAATTTCTTTATATTAATACATTTTTTTACAAGAGTATAATTTAAATTTGTTAGTCCAAATTTATGGATACATTAACAATTATTTTATTAAACTTCTAAAATTTGTAATTAAATTGTAAGGTTTAAAGTTTATGAATATAAATTTCAAGGTAGTGTTTACGGACGTCTCACGTCTCACGTCGCACTCCACACGTCTCACATCGAACGTCGCACGTAGCACGTCGCACGTCCCACGTCTCATATCTCACGTCTCTCGTCTAACGTCGCACGTACCATGTCTAACGTCCCACATCTCACGTCTAACGTCCCACATCCCACGTCTCACGTCTCACGTCTCACGTCCCACGTCTCACATCGCATGTCTCACATCCCACGTCTCACGTCTCACGTCTCACGTCTCACGTCCCACGTCCCACGTCCCACGTCCCACGTCTCACGTCTCACGTCGCACGTCCTACGTCTCACGTCCCACGTTTCACGTCTCATGTCCCACGTCTCACGACTCACGTCCCACGTCCCACGTCCCACGTCCCACGTCTCTCACGTCTCACGTTTCACATGTCACGTCTCACGTCTTACGTCCTACGTCCCATGTCTCACGTTTCACGGCCCACGTCTCACCTCCCACGTTCCACGTCTCACGTCTCACATCGCACGTCCTATGTCTCACGTCACACGTTTCATGTCCCATGTCCCATGTCTCATGTCTCATGTCTCAGGTCTTACGTCTCACGTCTCACATCCCACGTCTTCTCACGTCCCATGTCCCACGTCCTACGTCTCACGTCTCACAACCTACGTCTTACGTCTCACGTCCTACGTCTCACGTCTCACGTCCTACGTTCCACGTCCCACGTCCCACGTCCCACGTCTCAGTCTCATGTTCTACGTCTTACGTCGCACGTCGCACGTCCCACGTCTCAGTCTCACGTCCTACGTATCACGCCCACGTCTCACCTTCCACGTCTCACGTCTCACATTATTGCACTGAAATACTTGAGTCTTTCATAAAATTTTTATAAAATAATGGTTCTTTTGTTTACTAGTTGCAGTATAACTAAGGTTCTTCTTTGCTGTTTATCCTTCTTCAGATAATAGTTTCTTATTAATTGAAAGAAGGAAGAGAAATGACATTATTTTACCGGAAATAGGAAAGTTAACCTTATGCAACAACAGTAATTTGAAGCTTTTGCAAATATTTGCTATAATTACATGGATGATTTTAGAAAAGTGTTTAGATGGTTGCATGCAATATTTTTTTTTTTGTTTTCTGTTCTAACATTCAATATGCGAAGAGATGTGTCACAAAATTCTAATCAAGGGTGGGCAAAAAATCCATTTTTTTATAATCCAATCTATTTTTTCTATGATCTAATCCATTTAATATCTATTTTATTAAAAATTCAATCCATTTAAAATCCATTTTATTGGATATGGATATCAATCTGATATATATTTTATGAATTGGATATCCATTTTCTAAATCTAGATTTTCAAAATGGATAATCCAAAATATCCTATTCAAATTTTCAATTTATATTTTTGGTTAGGTTAGGCTAAAAGTTGAGACCAACTAGTTCAAATTTAGTCGTATTTGATTGAGTTGGCATGATCCTATACAAAATTTGGCCGAATTCTGTCAAGTCGGTCTCGATCAAAATTTGACCCAGCTGGTCCTGGACAAAATTTGGAAGTATTCGATTGAGTTCACCCCGACCCAAATTTGAATGTATTGGGCTTAGTCGACTTAGACAAAATTTGACCGTATTCGGTCGAGACAACCGCAACCAAAATATGGCCTCGATTGAGATTTGACTAAGTCGGCCCTGACCCAAATTTGGTTGTATTTGGCTGAGACGGCCTAGGATGAAATTTGGCCGTATTCAAATGAGTCGGTCACGATCAAAATTTGACCATATTCAACTGAGTCGGCCACGACCGAAATTCAGCCGAATTTAGTCGAGTCGACTCCGACCAAAATTTGGTTGTGTTGGCCTCGACCAAAATTTGACTGAGTTGGTCTTGTCCTGAATTTAGTCGTATTCGGCAGAGTCGATCGCGACCGAAATTTGGTCATATTTAGGCGAGTCGGTCATAACCTAAATTTGGTCTAATTCAATCGAGTTGGTCATGACCAAAATTTGGTCAAGTCGGCACTTGCCTAAATTTAGTCGTATTCGGTCGATTAAGTCCCGAACAAAATTTGATTATATTCAACTTAGTCGGTTATGATCAAAAATTGGCCATATTCAGTCAAGTCGGTCTCGATCGACGAATTTAGTGGAGTCAACCTTGACCGAAATTTGACTAATCAGGCCCTGACCCAAATGTGGCCATATTTGGCCAAGTGTGCTCTGGCCAAAATTTGGTCGTATTAGGCAAAATTGACCCTGGCCAAAATTCAGTCAAATCCAGTCAAGTCGATCTCGCCTGAAATTTTGTCGAGTCGACCTTAGCCCAAATTTGGTCATGTCGTCCCCGACCGAAATTTGTTCGAAAATCATCCAAGTTCATCCCATGCTGAAATTTGACCTCGTTGGCCTCGACAAAAAATCTGCCAAATTCTATGGTGTCAGCTCTATCGAAAATCTAATCCACATCCATTTTGGATCCAAATAATGGATGTGGATCCAAATTTGTGTCCATAGGGCTGACACAAAAGAATTTGACAGATTTGTCCGAATACTTCCAAATTTTGTCCAGGACCAACTGAGTCGGGACCGACTTGACAGAATTTGGCCTAAATTTTGTACAGAGTCACGCCAACTCAATCAAATACGACTAAATTTGGGCTAGTCCGTCTGAACCTTTAGCCTAACCTAACAAAAAATCTAAAGTAAAAATTTGGATTTGATATTTTGGATTATCCATTTTGAAAATCTAGATTTCGAAAATGGATATCCAATCCATAAAATATATAAAATGTAAATTAGATTGATATCCAGATCCAATAAAATAGATTTTAAATGGATTTAATTTTTAATAGAATAGATATTAAATAGATTGGATCATAGAAAAAATAGATTGAATCATAAAAATTGGATTTTTTGTCCACCCTTAACAAGCATGGTGTGTTGAAGGAGTGAAAAGTATTTGAGTCTTTTTATGTTATTATGGAGTGCATGAAGCAATAACCGTGACTATACGCTTAGTCACCAACTCACCTTTTCTTACAATTAGATTCCATTTTCCGTTCCGAGCCTTTACTCATTTCTATGACAAACTTTGAGGGTGGACATAGTTAGGAAAACAACAAATTGGGTTGCTGTGTAGTAAAGGGCATAAATGTAATTGAACATTTTTCTCTCTTGCAATTCATTTTTTCTTCTCTCAAGACCCAACAACTTTCGATAAGTTTTTCGAGAAAAAAAAAATATTTTGACTCATTTTTATTTTATTTATTTTTAACTCACCATTTTAATTATTTATTTAAAGTTTTTTTAGTAGTGTAATGTAATGATCTAAAAATAATTAAAATGATGAATTAAAAATAAGTTAGAAAAATATATCAAAATATTATTATCTTTCGAAGAATAAAAGACTCTTGTATTAGGATATGGACCCGAGAAAATAACCTCTCCTAGATGATATTTGAATGCAAAAAGACTTGTACTAAGAAAATAAATATGATCGATATTGATAATGTTATGAGTTGAGAAGACAATATATTATTATATTAGTTTCAATAAATCATTATTAATGTGAAGTCCTTTTAGGATAAACATTGAAAAATTCGGCACTAATGATAATGAGCAATGATAAAAAAATCAAAACATCTCTTACAACCCAAAACAAAATAATAGATTTGAGTCATTCTATTTGTATAAGATTATTTTTAGTCAATATATGACTTTTAACTCAACTCATATGATAAATAATAAATAATAACAATGCATTCAAGTTTGTGACAAATTTCAAATCTTATAATAATTTCTACTGTTCCCTTCTGCGTATTAATCGTTGTGAAACTTTAATTGCTATGTTAGATACTAGAACCACCACCACAGGAAGGAAAAATCCAAATACACCCAGAGAGTATGATAACGAGAGAAAAAGAAAAGTGGTAAGATTAGAAAAGAAAACAAAGATCACTAGATAGGCATAATGGCCTACATGTCTTGTGCCTTGAGTAAAACCAAAGATACGTGAATTGCTTAGGTAATGATTTTACGGGTCAGTCAAGATCTCAATAAGCAGACAAAAGCATGAAAGGACTAAGCCTCATTTTACCTTTCCAGACAAAAGGCTTTTGGACAACACCTTTATGCTTGTCTTCCTCAAGTTTGAAGCTAAAGACACGAGTAAGGACCCATGGAAACTCACCTTCTACTAGATCCTTATAATAATAAAGTAGTCTTAAATGTCTAGCCTATACATTTTTGGAACAAATTTGTCTACATTGAGATTCTTATTGTCGTTTCATTTTATGCTTTCTGCAACCCAGCTTTTAAAATTCATGACTTGAAGCACCGCTTTTAAAAGGGTTCATAAAAATTAGCTTTTCACCAACTTTTTCTAGCTTTGAGAATTAAATCTGGTCATCTAGGATATGTTACATTTTGATGTTAAGTAGAAGGCATCCAATGTCAAAATCAAGTCACATTCTTGACAATTGACATCAGCTCCAATGCCAGGAGATGGGTTTGAAAACGACCTGCACTCATTTTTTTTTTCTGCCCTTGAAGGTGAAAGCTAGGTGGTATGCAGTAATCAATAATTTGAAGCAAGGAAAAGGAAGGGTGCAAAAGGAAGATATTGTATCAGGAGTTGTTACAGCAGAATGTGCAATCACTTCATATCAGAATTGCAGTCCTTCTCTATCCAGCACAATAGATATTGAAGGTAATGGACCACTGGGACCACACCTGCTCCATTTGCATTGAGTCAATTGTCAAAATAATTTTACTTGTAAGCTTAGGAAAATGTCCCATGGACCCACCAAGATATAGATATATACAATCATGTTGAATTCAAACTAAAGCAGTTTTTTTTCTGTTGTCTTCAATTTTTCAACTGCTGCTGGATGCTGTGTCTGAAAATGGTTTGGATTGGATTATAACCCGAGCTCCTGAAGCAAGCCTGTTGAGGGAACACCAATTGTTTGAATTAATGTTTGCTGAGAGGTGTAAGAATATAATAATGATAGTTTTATAGGAGACTTAAGAAACAAGATGGAGTCAACACTTAACTTTCTTCAATTTTGATCACTTCCTCCTCTTCCTTAAATGAATCTATCCTCTTTGATTGCTTTTTCAATGAAAGAGGTTCTGTGATCCTTTTGCTGCTACCATTAGATGTCACTGAGGATATGCCAGAGCCATCAATTCTGTCTGATGAGTGGCGTGGTCCATCAGAAACAGGGGATCTCATGGATTCACTTCGTGGATGCTTCGACAATGAAGCCTTAATTGATCGTGGAATGCATTTTGAATGTCCTGAGGATGATGATGATTCCTCTTTGTCTTCTTGTGGTTTCTGTTCTTTAAATGTCCTGCACATTTGTGAGTTGATTTTGTAAAACATCATTGGCCACAATGTGACAATTAACATGTCCCTATCAGATTTAGTGCCATGTTCGAAGGTAAATACACAAAGGTGCTTATTTCATAACATAGAAAGAGAACAAGCAATAATGATGTTCCCAATAACATAAGATAAATGGGTCTCTCTTTCTTATTCCACAGATTCTCAATCCAGCTTTTTTGTATTCAATGATTCCAGTTTTAATATCACACACTAGCATCATAAAGCAGCAACAAAGACTTTCTGTTTGGACCTTTGAAGCCTTCATTTCCAAAAGACATCTCATACAACCAGATATAGAGATATAAACATGCATGTGAAAGTACTTGTATTGTATGGAATCTATTAGCTTCAAACACCAATGAACAAAAACATAAGAAAATATAGATTTTGCAACCATTTTATTGAACAATGAAGTGATCAGGGGTGCATAAGATGATCAAATTTTTCTTAATAAAAAAATGTTGAGAGATATTTTACAAATTTGAGAGATGAAATCATGCATTTAATGCAAGAGAGAGAAGAAATTCAGATTTCAAAGAAACTCAATTAGCCTTGTATGACCAGATTGAAGCATTATCACCTATGGACCACTGCATAACATGTCTGGCTTTTCAGTCTAATCTGACAATAATGTAAAGAATTACAACATCTCAATTACTATTCCTGTTACATTACCACATCAAGGATCAGACCAGAAGCGACCCATATACTATTTTCTCAGCTTTGAATAAGTATTAGGAAATGACTATTGTTTTCTAACATAATTAAGAAAAAACAAGCAAGTGCAACTCTTCACCATGTCAATTATGATGTTGGTAGTGAAATTTCAAAAGCAAAAGTTACCTCTCATCACTGTAGGATGAAGAGCGTTTCAGAACATTAAGTCCATTTCCTTCCTTCAGTTTAGTCTCAACTAAGCTTCCACTGAAGTATTCTTTGTCTTCCAATCTGAGGCTCATCAACTTTGGATTCTCAGCTAAGCAATCTAACTCCCCCAACACAAAAGAAGTTGAGAACAGTGGGGAAGGAAATTTTGAGCTGGAAAACCTAGGCTTATATGAAGGAATAAGTCCAAAACTGTGGTTTTTCACTGATATTGAGCCACACGAGATCAGTTGCATCAGCAAATTTGAAGCTTTCAACCTCGTGTTGGTTGGTTCCCGCATGCTCTCCTCCTCCAGAATCCTAAAGCTGTTTACTTTGCTAGCATCAGCTCTAATAAGAGATTCCAATGTTTCAGCCTTCCCCACAAAAGACGAGGAACTTGAAGTTGAGGGAGGAGAAACTGTATCTCTGCAGATTTGTGGAGTATCTTTCACTTGTGGATCTTCTTCAACTTGACATATTTCATGGCATTCAGATTCCAATGATCCATCCTCCGTTGATACACCCCTTGTACAAGTTTTCTGACCCCTGGATCTGCTCACATTTTCTTCAGTCTGAGTTGAAGCATCAGCAAGTCCATCAGTTTTATAAATTTTGTATTCTGTCAATGCCAGGCTCAGAGCATCACCCTTTTCAGCTCTAGCCTCAGGAGAAACATCAGAGGAACCAGATTGTTGTTCCTGGGAAAGCTCGTCATCCTGGGAGATTCTTGTCTCTTTCCCGTTCATGCTAGAAGAGGATGAGGCTTCATCGTGGCTCCTAGAAGAAGCTGGCCCCGGCAACAGCTTCACGCTTTGTATTTGAACATTATTCACGGGACTGAAACGATCTGCGAAGTAAAATCCATTGACTAAGGTTGCAGGAACAATGTATCATTCAGGACCTAACAATTTTTCACCTGTGGAAGATATTTACCTGAATTCGATTCATCAAAGAGCTCAGAACCTTTGAGAACATATTCATTTCCATGAGCTGGAAGAATTATATCATCTTCACATAGATCATGCCACACAAATCCATGCTTGTAGCTCCTGAATTACAAGAACAACATATACCAGTGATGAAAAAACAACCTAAAGTTAAACAAGGTTGTTTTTATTTTATCTTAAATTGCAGCCTTGACTTCTCTAAAATGTCAGAGGCACAAAACCAGTCAAGCTTTCTTTGCCCTCAACATAAAAATTGAAAACATGAACACAGAAAATGCAACAACTTGCTCACCTCTTGCAAGACCATGAGTACAAAGAAGCCATACCTCGACCTCTCAACGCATTAAGTCTATCAATCACATCTGCAGAAGAAACAGCCGTCAAAATCCACAACCAACAGAGTAAAACAACAGAGTTAAAACAAAAATTATGTCCTCCCATTACTCATTCTACCTCTCAAGTATAGTCCATCCGGTGAAGAAAGTGGGACCTCCATGAAATGAGGGTGCTCTAGCTGTCTGTTTCGACAAAGATAATAAATCACGGGTACCTTCAGACTCTGGTGGTATTTTGGGGACTTCTCAGTCCACACTTTTGCCCTCTCCGGACTCACTTGCCGGTTGTACTTCTTCATCCTCGTTTCCATTCCCGCATGCAAAACAACCCCACCACCCCTAAAAATCGAATCTTTCTCGTGCCCTCACCTCGTAAACTCTCTCAGAAAGAACCCCACTTCTCCATTTGCTTCATGCCGCGCAAAACCGTTACTGGGTGTGGAGATTCTCGGACTTTCCACCGCCGTCGCTGATACTGCAATAAATCAGATCTAACAAGCTGGTAACACCAACATGCGTGTGAAAACTGGAATATTTAACAACATCGATGCAAAACTAAACAAGGCAAGAGGACAAAAGAAAATTACCTTGAAGAAAAAGGGAACTGAATGAGAGTTGAGGAGAGAAAGAGAAGATAGGAATGAAGGCCGAAAATTGAAGCGTTGGGAAAGAGTGAAAGTGGGAGTGGAAGGGGATGAAACAGAGACAATAGTGGGTCAAGAAACTGAGTTTGAGTTGCTTAGTCCGTATATTATGGTGATGTTTTTGGCCGATTTGATGGACTGTGTTGATGTGGCTGAGAACTTCAGATTTTTGTGTTTGTGTTTGTGCTGTGTTGTGTTCGGTTGTCTGACTTTGTTGTTTTTTTTTTCCACCTTTTATATTACTAATCCTCGTCTTCGGTCCTTTTTCAAACTGCCACATTTGCCCTTCAAATCATGCGCGGTAAAATTCAAAGAACATATCTATATATCATTGAAACAATATTTATCAGTGAAAACCATTGTATATATCATGGATTTATGTGAAGCAGTTACGAATTAATTTTGGGAGCTGTAAAGTGTAAAGTAAGCAATAATTTACTGTCACCAATAATGTGTTATAAATATACCCCAGTCGTACAAAAACTTTATTTCTTTTTTCTGGTACACTGTTTGGAAACCTGTGTTTATGGAAATGTTTGATATTAGATAACTTAACAAGTTGCATGGAAATAATATTCATTTTGGTCAATGAGATGTTCATATTTATAATTTTCATATGATATATGATATATATACAGGTTGTTTCGAATATCATTATATGATATCTAAGTTTCTTATATTGGTATTTAAATATGATTAAAACTGAGTGGTGGTGTGGATCTAGATGATATAAATTACAAGTAGTGTTATCCATTATTAACCGTGGACTTATAATATGTGAGTGTAAGTATATTATTATGTTAAATTTGAATGAGTTCATTATTGTACCCATACTTAAAGCAAGTAAGTATACACTATGAGGAAAAGATTTGGCCAAAACGTAGAAAAGTGGCTTTACTTTAAAAGTTAATGATCTTGAAAGTGAATGTTTAGAAAGGAAGAAACAAATATGATTAGGAAGTATGGTGTAGCTATGTGTGAAAAGATTTATATATCATTAGAGTTTATAAACAATCATTTGAATGTCATAACATGGTTTCTGCTATTGTCTTCTCCCTTTTAAAAAGAGAGTGATTTTCTTATGGAATAATAGAGGCACTTGGCCAGCTCATACTTGCAAATTAGGAATCTCTATATGTTGAATTGCTTCACCTAATTATATTATATACAGGGTTAAATGTTGTTTTATTCCTCAAGTTTCAACGAAAATTTGAATCGGTCTTTTTAAGATTTTTGATCAATTTAGACTTTCATCTTTAGAAATGTGTGGATTTAATCTTTTGTAATTGTGTTTTCTTAAATTTATTTGACGTTTCAAACGTATTTCATGATAATATTTTAGTTGTTTACACCATTTGACACATTTTCGCTTCAATGTTAATTCAAATATTATAATGAAACACATCTAATAAATTTAAAAAAATTTAATTAAAAAAATTAAATCTACATATTTTTAAAATTGGTGAACTAAATTAAATTAGAATTTCGTTGGGAAACTAATTCCAATTTTAAATTAAAGTTTATGGATAATATATATATATATATATATATATATATATATATATATATATATATATATAACTACTTTTCCGATACACATAGGTTCTTAGGAGTGTGCTTCGGTTATTCTATTGTTCATTCTAAACCTTCTCCCACGATGTAATTATGCAAATGGCACCATAGTTAAAAGAATTTCTAAAACCCTAAATGAATGAAATTGTATAAGTCCAACGATATTCGTGGGACATATCTTACATAAAAAGTTGCAACAATATTTGATTGTGCAACAGAAACCAACAAACGAACAAATTTTCAAAATTTATACTTACAACTAACTGTCAACACCAACATATAATACAACACCTACTACTAAACATACTCAAAAACTTTTAATAAAGATATAAAATCTACATGTTTTCCTATAAATGTGTACCTTTCCCAAAACAAAGAAATGTCATTAATAAAAAAAAAAAATGTCATGTAACTCACTTGGACACTCATAGTTGTTGTCTTGTATCTACACAAGAATTTATTATAAAAATGATTAAAAACGCATATTTCAGCTGAACAAGTTAAAAGTTAATTTCGAAAAAAAAAATTATACGTATATGCCCATTATAAGTATAATACGATGTGAGTGATAAATTATATTAGTAGAATAAAAGGAGAGACGAAAAGAGAAAAAGAAAAAGAAAACGTACAATAAATTAATTTTGATATAGTAAGATTAATAGGAAAATACATGTATTTTTTCCTGGTATAATTTGTTTCCATTCCCTCACCTACTTGGTCGTAGGTTTTAATTTCTGGTAGTTAATGATGCGAAATGAAATTGAAGTCACCACTGAAAGTGTCAACTTTAGAAACCAACTTTGACTCTTAAATACATTCATCTATTCAGTTGAGGTTTATTAATTAGGTTGTTTAATGGTTTTGAAGCCCAACAAAATCACTTACATTACCCACATAAACATAGTTGTTAAACAACATCATTATGTATATTAATTGTTTCAATCACTTTTAAATGCAAACAAAAATTACACTTAATATTTATTATAAAAATGTTGAGCTTAGTTTTAAACTGCATAAATTAGATAACACATTACCTAATCCAATGAATATAAATGCGATACCTCTCAATACTGATTCTGCTGCTTCGCCTACCCGTCATCTTCACAGGGTAACTCTGATGTACCTATATGCTACCAGTATAAAACTGAAAAAGGATCAAGAAAACAAATGGGAAGGAAGGCACAACACGTGTAATTTTTGCTTTCAAAATTATCCAAATGGTACAACTTTTTATAACACGTAATTAATCATCAACCATAATAAATAAACAAACCTCAGTGGCCAATTGACTGCATAATAAAGTGTTCCATATGAATGAGTATCGCCTTCAAGATCATGACATAGACAAGCACAAACCATTGAGACATGTTCATGTTCACTTGAGTTTATACTTGATGAATGATATTCAACCAGCTGTCAACACATAATGTCATTATTTCTCATCAACAATTGCTAATAACTTTCTGCACATTCTGTTCCACACTCTGGTTTAAGGTAAACTGACATCTATGAAAATTAACACAATAACTCAATACCTGATATAGCAATTTACTGTATATTCAGTTTACAGAGTAACTATGTTATCACGAATCACCCAAACACTGCATTCACATTCATTCATTCAGATAAATTAATTTGCTTTCATGCAGACATGTGTATGATGCGTCTTTGATCACTATTAATGCCTAACTACAAACTTGTCTAGTGTTATGATGAAATGAAATAGGTTTTATGATGAAACTCTCATCTTAATGGAACCCACAAATCAATTCAAACAATTATTCCCTTCTAGTACCCTACTTTTCTCACTGCCCATGAAATTTGCCACACACAACTGCATCATTTATAAGCTTCATGAAAAAAATGGACTAATTTTCTGCTTCCCCTGCTCTCAGGGACCACTGAATAGTGACACAGATTAGTGGAAGTGTCAAGTATACAATTTATTTTCCGAGTGTAATTATGCACCCAAGTGTTGTGTAATTATTATTTCTAAATGGATAAATGTAGTAATAAATTAATATTTTCATAACTTCATCTGAGATACTGCTAAACATGAACAAATCTTTATATTCCAAACTAACATTATGTCAATATTTAATATTCAAGATACTTCTACTGTCATAATGTATCATGTGTAAATTCAAATTGTTTCCTAAACAACGCATAAACGATGAAAATTCAAGATCTTTAAATAGTTTACTCTTACAGATAATATATATGGAATCATAATATTTGAAAAATGTTACGTGTTTACGAGAGTTTAAAAAAATTCATTCAATTTTAAAAATAAACCATATTTTTATATTTTTATTGGGGAATATATCGTGCTTTTTAATGGCAGTTAAATACGGGTCAATGAAATTTAAGATAACATTGTATTGTGTGCATGGTCACTTTTGGTCGTTACTATATCCTTCTAAGAATCTTGCAACAAGGAAAAGGAAGCAAAGTGATAAAATAGGGTTAAATATATCTTTGGTCTCTTAATTTTTAATGAATTTTAAAATTAGTTTATTTCGAAATTTTGGATCAATTTAATTCTTCATTTTTTGAAATACGTGGATTTAGTCATTTTAATAAGATTTTGTTATGTTTATTTGATATTTTGTACGTATTTCAATATTGTAGTTGAGTTGTTTATAATCTTTGACACATTTTTGCTTTAATGTTAAGTCAACTACTATTATGAAACGCGTTTGAAATGTCAAGTAAACTTAACAAAATTTGACTAAAAGGACTAAATTTACATATTTTGAAATATGAAGAACTAGAAGTAAATTGGTCCAAAGATTCAAAATGGACTAATTCCAAAATTGACCAAAAGTTGAGAGACCAAAAACATATTTAACCCAAAAAAATATTGGGTGAGAGGATTATATTCGTAAAATCACATATTATCTCCACAAATCTTCATGACTTTTGCAAGATGTAATTATGGATGAATCTCGAATTTCCTATCAAATCGCGCCAAACAAACAAGCATGATCTTCCAAATCCATCTTTGCTAATTCGTTTGCACAATAATATTGTTGAATGTCTCACATTGTCTAAATATGAAGTTAATTCATGATATATAAATGAGTGTAATTCTTATTTTATAAATCGATTTTATGAAGTTGAATTAGACTTAAAATCTATCTCTAACAAATATCGTAATGTCGTAGATTCATAATCCGATACGACAACTATGGCAAGGAAAGGTTGTAGATAATTTGAAGATCTACGGTGAAAGATAATAAACCAAACCAATCCATTCACGATTCAACAGTGATAGCAAATGCGAAAGGCTTCAACAAAATCATAGACACTTTAATAAAAGAGAAAGAATAAGTTATTTTGAATATTTGAAAATCTTGGTTTAATATCTTTAATTCTAAAATGTAACTAAAAATAGAATAAAAACATAAAGTATGTTCACAATTTAATCTAGTTGTAGAAATTAATTTTTATAGTGTGTAGGTGCAAGCGAAGAAGCGCGTTTGTTCCCGCCACTTCTCTAGTCTCTGGCGCACCTCCTCCTTCTCTAACAAACTCACTCACTCACTCACTCAGGCTCTGTTTGGCCTTTCAAATTAGTCACAGGGTTCATTCATTCATGCTCGCATTGCATTTTCGATCCTCTTTTCGTCTTTCCTTCTGTTTCTCTCGAACTGTTAGGGTTTCTTCTCTCGTCTCTTTCCCTCTATCTCTGTCCTCCGTCCCTCTCCGCGCCATGTCCAAGCCACCTTCCGCCTTCGACGCTCTCATGTCCGCCGCCAAGAAGAATTCCAAATCCAAAACACCGAAGCTTCCATCATCTCCAAAGAAAAGAAAATCTTCACTCTCCACTTCACAAAACCCTAGCAACCCCAAATCCCCCAAACTGCCTTCTCCGGCAATAACCGTTGAACCGGAGCAAGCAGTTAAACAAGAAGTTGTTAAACCAGAAGCTGTTAAACCAGAAGCTGTTAAAGCGGAAGAAGCCGTTAAGGCGGAACCGAAGAAGGTACGTCAACTGTCGTCGTCTTCTTCGAACGGGAAGACCGAGGAGCTGAAGAAGCTAGTGCCGCGGCTGAAGCAGAAGCCTTCCAGTTTTGATCCCGCTTCGATGATTGCATGGGAGAAGGGACAGCCCGTGCCGTTTCTCTTTCTCGCCTTGGCATTCGATATGATTTCTCAGGAAAGTGGAAGAATCGTTATCACTGACATTGTTTGCAATGTGCTGCGGACTGTGATGCTGGCCACGCCGGAGGATCTTGTTCCCGTCGTTTACCTCTCCGCAAACCGGATTGCGCCTGCTCATGAAGGGCTGGAACTGGGAATCGGCGACTCGATCATTTCCAAGGCGCTCGCGGAGGCTTATGGAAGGAACGAGAATTGGATTAAGGCTCAGTATCAGGTGACTGAATTTAGTTGAGTCCTTTTGTTCTTTCTTTGTTTAGTTGAATTTGACCGTAGAAGATCTTTGTTAAGGGGCGGTTTCAGATCGTTCATTCTTTTGGTTTACTAAGAATTCGTATCAGGTGAATGAGTTTTTCTTCCATTCTTGCTGCGGAGACGATTTTGACTAAAGGGTATTTTATTATTGACAGAAAAAAGGTGATTTGGGCTTGGTTGCTAAAGAGTGCCGTTCGTCTCAACCTATGATGTGGAAACCTGAAGCATTAACCATCAGGAAGGTTTTCAACACTTTTCGCCTTATTGCTAAGGTATGTCAGCACTGATTTTGAATATTGTGCATTTGGTTGTTCGCTTATTCACAATACATCCCAACCTTTTCCTCAAGCCTGTGGTTTATTGTTTTAAATATAAACAAATCACATTGACATTGGGCTTTATTGAAATCGCACATGATCCCCCAGTCAACAATAATCTCCCTTACAGGCAATTACACACTGTAACGTGTTTCTGTTGGGTTTATTTCAATCAAGTAAATGAGGTTAGTGCAGGGTTTAAAAAAGGAGGGGTATTTACTTTCTAAATATCAGTGCCTAGTTTTTTGGTGACAAGTTGCATCTATAAATTCTACCCATGCATGGATCAATTTGAAATTATTATTACAACGTTGAGGGATTAAGGAAAATAAGCACAACATGGCAATGGCCCTTTGCTTTAGGATAACCTGGTTTTAGTGCATTCTCATGTGGTATAACAGTATGAATGGTAAAAAGAGAGTAGAGAATTTGCAAAAATAAATTCTGAGTAAACTGATATTGAAGACTTGGACAGTGTAATTGGTGTCTTTATCATATGTTGTGCATAAGAGCACATTAGTCATTTTAAGCTCATTTTGTTGATACTTTATTATGGTTAGAAATTTGTTGGAGTTTAATGTGCTGTACCAGAACAATTTGCCTGGGAAGGAGGTTGGTTTGTGTCTTTTGCTGAAGCCATGGCTTTTTAAAAGCTATTTTATACGTTTCTTTTCACCTTTAAATTTCTTGACATCTGTTTGGTGAGCATGCTAGAAGTTAGTATGGCTGGGTGTATGTCCTGTAAGGGAAGAAAGGAGGAATTTGTTGTTGAGATTTGAATATATATTTGTGTAGAACTGAATCTTGCTAAATAATGCTGTTACGTTTTCTTCATTTCTAAATGTGTACAGGAATCTGGAAAAGACAGTCAAGAGAAAAAAAAGAATCGTATCAAGGCACTTCTTGTTGCTGCAACTGACTGTGAACCTCAATATCTAATTCGTTTGCTTCAGGTTGAAATTTTAATTCTTCATAGTTTTCTGGTGTGGGCTTACTTATCCATCTTAATTGCATCTTGTTCTTGTTTTTTTAGACAAAGTTGCGAATTGGTTATGCAGAGCAAACTCTATTGGCTGCACTAGGCCAAGCTGCAGTATACACTGAAGAACACTCTAAACCGCCTCCTGAAATTCAGTCTCCTTTAGACAAGGTAAGCTAATGTGATTGAACTGGGAAATATGGTATAAGAGTGAATTAATTTACATGGCTTAGTCTTGTGAGTTCATGTTGAATAGGAATATTCGCCTTTGGGATTTAAACATTTTAAGTGGTTCTGAACTACATTTTTGGGTATGGTGCTGCTGCTGCTGTAGTTGGTATCACTGATTTCTGATGAAGATACCACCCACCTTTTCCCTATTTAAATATATTCTTCTGGTTTCATTTTGCATCAGGCTTCAGATATTGTTAAACAAGTCTATTCTGTTCTTCCTGACTACGACAAAATAATATCTGCACTTCTTACTGAGGGTCTATGGAAGCTTCAAAAGAATTGTAAATTTACTCCTGGTGTTCCAATTAGACCTATGCTTTCAAAGGCAGCAAAAAGTGTAACTGAAATTCTGAACAAATTCCAGGATGTGGAGTTTACCTGTGAATACAAATATGATGGAGAGCGTGCCCAGGTACTTCATGGTCAAGTCTTCCATCAGAAACATAACTCTTGTAATGCTAATTATGTGCATTAACATTATCTGCATTGGAACAGATACATTACCTGGAGAATGGTTCAGTTGAGATTTACAGTAGACAAGCAGAACGGAACACTGAGAAGTTTCCTGATGTTGCTGCTGCAGTTAAAAGGTAAAGAAAAAACTTTATTAGGAATGATACATTTGAGGTCTGGTTCAGTCTTTTTGGATAGGACACTTCCTAACAACATGAAGTTGCATTTAGTAAAACAATCACTTGTAATGACCATTTTCTGTCAGCGAACAGGTTGAAGAAAGCAAATGTATCTTCATTTATTCTTGATTGTGAAATTGTTGCATATGACCGCACAACACAAAAGCTTCTTTCTTTCCAGGTAATCTTAATGCTGTTTTTCTTTTTGAATGTTAGTACATTATCAGAAACCTTTTTGTACTGGCAGTTGATCAACATTAAATCCTTTGGTATATTATGCTTGTGTTGTCTTTCCTATCTTGGACAAGTTTTCGGTTTCTGATATTTTTGTGCTGGGATTTGATTTAGACATGACTTGAAAGAAGAAAATAATGTTTTTTTAACTGATACATAGAAAGTTCTCTAGTATAGAATAAGATAGGACATGTATCAGATGTAGCTATCTGCTCATCTATGTCCTCTATAATGGAAAACTGCATTTACATTTATGACCTGTCTTTATATATGACATGTTATTAAGGGCTTCACATTTAAATTCTCTGACTCTTTAAAGAACATGTTTGTTTTTGACAGACCCTTAGTACTCGAGCTCGCAAGAAAGTAGAAATTGAAGATATAAAGGTTAATGTTTGTGTATTTGCTTTTGATTTGTTGTATCTAAATGGCCAAGAACTTCTTCAGGAAAACCTGAGAGTCCGCAGAGAGGTACCTACTTTTATCTTTGCTCAGCCCATAGTTTCATGTTTTTAATTTCTTTATTATGTAGCTTAGTCCTTGATAGAGAAGACTGACAGTTGTAAACCTAAAAGCTGATCCAGTTTTTGAGATACAGTTTAGTTTGGTAGTGTTAGGACTTTAGTGCAAGAGGAGAGTCCATCATTAAAAACTAGTCCATTAGGTAGAAGAACCTCAATGGTAAGTGTCATATTAAGGAGTTCACCCTACTCATTGTGGGACTCCTAACATTTTCACCTCTTTTAAGGACTGACGTCTATCATCAATTAGTATTTTTGTTTGCACCTTAATCCAACCTATAGATATTTTGTTCTATAGTCCAACCCAATAAAAGCACCAATTGTTAGGACTTAGCAAAGGAGGAGAGCTCAACCCCAAAAACCAAGTCCATTAGTTGGGAGAACCTCAAGCTTGAAGTGATTAATGTGAGGATTTTGCTTGAATTGTCAAATAACTTCGACAAATATTAGGTCTTGTAATAATGAGATAAATGTGTTTTCCCACCAACATCCATTATTATCTTTATAGATATGATATGAAAAAGTTTCACCTTAGTCCACCATCAAATTTTGATTTAACAAATCAAATAGGTTGTTCCATGTAAATTTCCTCAATAAACAATGAAGGAAAACATTTTTAATGTCAAGCTAGTGAAGCGGCCAACGGCAAATAACAACCATTGCAAAAAGAAAAGCCTAGCAAGTATTCAAGTGTATAACGTTGTGTATATTCTTTGGCCACCAATTGAGCTTTAAGGTGCTGCTCAACTTCATCACCAAGTCCAACTTTAAAAACATAAACCCAACCACAATCTTCTTTCTAGATGGAATAGGAACAAGCTTCCATGTGTCATTGCTTGCGAGATGTGCACTTCATCAATCATGGCATTCAAGATGAAGTTTTTCATTAGTAGTTTTAGGAACCATGTGTGTATATGTATATATGTGTGTGTGTCTATATATATATATATATGTATGTATGTATATATATGTGTATGTATAAAAGAGAGAAGAGTTACCAGGAAAAGGTATATCCTATAACACTAAACCCTTAGGCTAGGTACATACACCCAAACTACAGCTTTATGAAAACTGTACAATATAGTAACAATCATAATTCTAACAATACACCCCAAACTACAGCATTGAGACTCTTCCACCTAATGGACTAGTCTTTTAGGTTGGGTTCTCTTGCTTAAGTCCTAACAGGTAGGGAAACCAATTGATCTCTTTCACAATGTTGATTTAATATTATTTACTCATTTGAATTTATTCAATTAACCATGGGCTTCTATACAAATAAGGGCTACTTATTGATGACTATCTGTTTTCTCTCTGTAGCATCTTTATGCCTCTTTTGAGGAAGAATCTGGATTTCTTCAGTTTGCAACAGCATTAACTTCAAATGATGTTGAGGAGATACAGACTTTTCTTGACCAAGCTGTTGGTGCTAGGTGCACTATTTCTACTAGTTAATTTTGAGTTTAAAATAATACATAATTTCAGCATAATGTATGATAGTCTTCAACTTATGTTATGAGATTTACTAATAGTATTGGATAGGCATCGACGAACATTGGACTACTTAGTATGTTTGTTTTGCCATTTAATCACCTTGAATTTTAATGCTATGGACAAGGATTTAAGTGAATGTGCTTTATTTTGTGATCAGGACAAACTTACTCTTGATTATTTACTCTCCAACAATCAGATGTTTAAAATTTGGTTTTCTTGCTATAATTTGAATGAGAATTTGTCATTAATATTTTGCGCGTCTCTTGATTCGTAGTTGTGAGGGGTTAATTATTAAAACACTAAATGAGGAGGCTACATATGAACCTGCCAAGCGATCACTCAACTGGCTAAAATTGAAGAAAGATTATATGGACAAGTAAGGATGTGTTCTGACGTTCATATTTCTTAGTTCTTTATTATGAATTTCTGTGTATTCATTGGCTCTAATTTGCAGTCTAGGGGACTCTGTAGACTTGGTACCTATTGCTGCTTTCCACGGACGTGGAAAACGTACAGGTGATCATGAAGTGTACTCTTTAATGTGATGTGGCTTATGTTACTCGTCTTTTTTAGCATTATGTTGGGATTTAGATACAGTAAATCCTTAGCTTTGAGTGGTTTGAAATGAAATAGTGACATGTCTTGTAGGAGTTTATGGTGCCTTCGTCCTTGCTTGCTATGACAACAATAATGAAGAATTTCAAAGTATTTGCAAGATTGGTTAGTATTTTAATTTTGTGTAGCCCCTGTGGATTTCATTCGTAAAGATTCTTTCTCTTAATCTTCTTGTTATGGTGGGCAGGAACGGGGTTCACTGAAGCTGAGCTTATAGAATGTTCCACCAGTCTTGGTTCTCAAGTGATTTCCAAGCCAAAGGTCCCAGCCTCTTCTTTCGCTCTTATCCTTTCCTGGTCATGCTTGATATTTTTGAAATTAATTTAATCATGCTCTTTGATTTCAGTCATACTATAGATTCGGAGAAACTATGAATCCCGACGTATGGTTTGAAGCCAGTAAGGTGAGAGTTACCCTGACTTTTCTTGGCGATTTCATTATTGTCTTTTCCAATTGTGCTGTAGCCTACCATCATTATAGAGTCATCTTATCTCTTACTGGTATTACTGTGTCCGTGTTTTGAATTTCCTAGTACTTCAATGGAAGATACGAAAGAAATTTCACTGTTGGAAATACTATCATGGTCTGATGCCACTCGAATGTGGCTGAATGATCTCCCAATGTGATCGAGTAGGGATTATATGCTGTCCATCAACCTTGTTCTTGACATGACTTTCTAGAATAATAATGAGCGTCGTTGGAAAAGCATTACTAATTACAGTGGGGAGGATAATGGGCGCACAGTTGGTTAATTAACGCGATCGTGTTCTTTTTTGTATAATTCTTGAGACAGTGTAGCTGGCTTGTGATATTTGGTGTTTAACCCCTATCATATTATGATTTATGGCAATTCAAGTTTTAAATAAACGGTGAGAGCTAGTATGTTGTATTTGGTAGAGAAGAACGAAACAGGTTTGATGAAAATAAAATAGGAAAGTGGAAATATGTAAGAAATAAATAAAAAGTTGAAGATGATTGGTTGAAGAGAAATAGAAAGACGAGTGAAAATAACTCAAAAATGGTAGTATGTTTCATCTTTTTCAAATTGGTTTCGCTCACTCACCAACCATCCACATTAATTTCATCTTTTTTGGTTCCCTAAAATAGTTATGCCACTGGAGTTGAAATGATTTTTCCAGTGCCTTTCTTTTTAATTGTATATTTTTATCCCAATAAAATTGTATTATGCTCTTTGTAGCAATTTCTTTTTATATATTAGTTGTGTGTTACCTTATTTCATCCAGGTGTGGGAGGTGAAAGCGGCAGACCTGACCATTAGCCCCGTCTACCGTGCTGCAGCGGGCATAGTAGATCCGAACAAGGTCATAAAATGAATTGTTGTCTAACATTGTTTAATTGTCAATAATAGCTGTATTTAACATTTTTGGTTGGCATTTCTTCATTTTTCTTTGAAGGGCATCTCTCTACGATTTCCACGACTGATTCGAGTCCGGCATGACAAAGCTCCTGAACAGGCCACATCATCTGAGCAGGTAAAGTGCAATCTACTTTATCTGACCAACAATATAATAGAAGATTGAAAAAATAGTAATGGGAACTCAAATTGATTATTTTTGGTCATGTGTCGATTGTTTTGCAGATTGCTGAGTTGTATAAAGCTCAAAAACACAATCAAGCGAACAAACAAGATGCCGAAGATGAAGAAGATTATTGAGGGGAAAATTTTCCTCTTTTTCCTGCTGAAATATAAAATGTATGTTTTATGTCTGATGATCGCATGAGAGAAAGATGTGTATATGCGAAATTTTGCCTAAGCTTAGGTCAGAGAGCATGACTGGATATGAACATTATTTGAAAATTCGATGTACAACGTAGAAGAAGCTCATGGAGGGTCCCAAAAGTAGACATTTCCGCTTAAACCATGTTAATTCCTGTCTACAATTTTGTTTGTTCTTGTAACATATGATGCTGCAGTTAAGGCAGTTAGCATTGACGAAAACAGTTCTCAATATTAGTCCATGTGTCAAGATTTAGCATGGCACGTCTTGTGGAGCTTTATCTTCCCGTTTCCAAATGTAAAACTGTTGTATTGAACTTTCTTTTTAACTGTACATGACTGCTTTGAAAAATCTAATTCTAATTGCACGAACCTGACTCAGAAGATAAGATTGAATATTACTTCCGTCGTGGAGTTTATTAGAGAAAAGGACTGGGTTCAATGATTGCTCGAAGGAGATATGTAAGTGAGATATGCCTAATGTTTAGAATAAGAGTTCATCTTCCAAGTCCTCCCGTGTTCTGTAACAAGAGCCTAAACCCTTTTCACTTCGATCCCAGTTTCAGGTTCTGCCATTGGTCCAAACTCTTTTTCGTTTCTTACATTTCTTTGATTTTTTTTTACCCTCCTTTTGACAGCTTGCGGCATTTGGTTTTAAACCTTGAATTTTCTTTCCTTATTTGCAGACTGTAAATGACTTAAATCTTTGAAATTTCGTTTGTTCTTTGAACATAGACGGGTTATTTGTCGGCCCGACGTATAACTATGAGCCTGGGCTTTATTTTGTTAAAACTATCTTTGAGATTGTTTTAATTTGGCTTATTCGGCCTAATGTTGACCGCAGCTTCAACGTCTCTTGTCTTGTAAGGCACGAGTCGCGTCATTTACGCAGCCTGTGTTCACCGTTCGGAAGAGGATTAGCGTGTTTTTTAGGACTTCCTTGTTGCCCTCACCGGCAAGGATGTATTGATGTAAAGTTTATTTAATTACACAGCTAGCTGGATGAAAATAACGTGGATTCTGTTTTAATTTTTGGATTAAGGAACTAATATAGCTGGCGCTAACCGCGCAAGGGAAGAGAGATGTACAGTAAATCCCTGGTCAAAAAAGGGCAGAAAACATTAGGTTCTTGAACAGGAACAGTGACATGTGGTGGATAAAGTTTACGTTTGAAAAAATACGTGAAGTACGCACTAGTTTTAGCCAAATTGTTGCAGCCTCTGCATTCTACCTGTCTGCTTTGAAGAAGACTGTCCATGTGATTTCCCTTGACCTGACCTTCACACTGTTATACAACATGCCTACACTTACTATGGAATCTGACGCTCACATCCTTCTCTTGGATCATAATATCTTCAAACAAAATTGGTCTCAAGTTTCATAACCCAAAGGATTTTCTAAAATAATCGCACACGCTGAATTAGAAGGATAAGCTGTTAACGTGATATTTTATAGATTGGAAACAACCTTTTCTTAAAAATTGAGGTACAAAATGTTTAACAGTTGCCATGGTTTGATGGAGTACATATAGATGCATTGGTGAAGGTGAAGTGCCATTGTGCCTCTTTGAAAGGAATACATATTTGGCAGGCTCTTATGGAATAATATAGAGATTGAGATTGATTGATACTGGTGTTTGCTTTAGTTTAGTGAATTAGTGTTAGAAAAAGAGAAGAAATAGGATTAGAAGTGAATAATGATAAGTTGTCTAAAAAAGCTTAATATAATGATACACCACACCAGTAATAGATCCTGATTCTGATTTGTGGGTCCACCAAACCCTACACGCAGAGCTCATGGCCGTCCCCCTTGGTGGTTGGCCACACCATCTCCCAACCCCAACGACTACACAACCAATCACCCCTCCCTTTAATTGTTGATGTGATCTTACACATCAACCCCTCTCTCTCTCTCTCTCCCTCCCACACTCACACACTCATCACTTACTGCACTACATTATCCTAGTTACATTACAATTTCAGACACCCTTTCACCTCACACAAAACAAAAGGAGAATGTGAAAAGGGCAAAAATGGCAGCCAAGGACAAATCCTTCTTCCTTCATCACCAGAACCCAAAATCACCCAGTTAAAACAAAGCACTGTACATACGCTAGATCAGTCGAATCGAACACCTAACCTTTAAATCATATTATAAATCAAAAACTAAAAAGGATAAATAAAACTGAGTGGGTAACAGTAGTAGTCAGTGAAGTACAATCCTTTGGAACTTGGTCTGCGTCGGAGAATCAGAGCCCTCGCAGAAAACCCTTTTCCTGCTCACTCTCCCGCAGTTGGAGGTGAAGGAGTCTTGGTGGAGGGGTTGTGGCTGTGCCTGCGGGGAAGGAATGGTGACAGGAGGAATCTCGAAGGACTCAAGAGCGGGTGGAGGGTGTCTCCATTGAGGGAGTGGTCCCGCCAGGAGCAGAGTCTGAAGCAGGGGACCTGCTTTCATCACTGCCTGCAAAAGCTTACCTTTTTCTGGCAACGCTTTATCCGGTGATATAAGCTCAATCATTGACTCCGGCAACTGTGCCTGCGCACCACCACCCAAATGCTCCATCACCGGAGACGAAACAATGCTTTCTTCACAATCCGATGACGACAGCCCATTGTTGGACTCAATCCCTCTCCTGGGTTCATCCTCAATGCTGGAAATCCCAGAAGCAGGAGCTGTTTGATGCTGCTGCTGCTGCTGCTGCTTTTGCTGCTGGAAAACCATTTTCTCCAGCATCAGTCTCTGCCATTTCTCTTGTGCCTCGTCTCTTTCTCTCATCACCTTGTTCAGAAGCTCCTTCAGGGTGAGAAGCTGATCGTCCCTCTTTCTCAGCTCCTCCTGCACACTTGCCCTCGTTTGTTCCAGCTCAAGAGTCGTGCACATCAGCGACTGCTTCAGCTCCTCCACTGACTGTGTCATCACAACCTCATTCGTTACCCTTTTTTCTAACTCCAAGCAAACAAAAACATATAAAATAAAAATCAAGGCTTTACCTTTCCGTGACAGTAGTACGCCCAACTCAGAAGAGGACTGCGTTGGTTCTCCATAACCTTGGAATCCCCAAAACTAGAATTGGAGTTGTCGGAAGAGAGAAAGTGAAAGGGGAATGAAGAAAAGTGGATTGAGAGTGTTACGGGGTTTGGAGATGGTTGAAGGTGTTTTATAAGAAGGAGTCCAAGTTCCTGTGTGGGGTTGAAAAAACACAACACAAAAAGCCAAAACCTTAACTGTTCCCAAACAAACATTTTTCTATCTCTTTACTTCCCTTTTGCTTATTCATTTCCAACATTCTTAAAACCTAATTAGCATACATACATATCTTCATGCCACTACAATATTAACACCATATTGTACAGTCATGTTCCAAACCATACATTATTACTTTTCAATTATCCACTTCAAAATATTGTGTTCACTTCATCTATTAATAAAAAAAAAGTTTTATTTTTTATTTTTACCGAGAAAAAATGTTTCTGATACAGGCATATATTTTTTCACTGTTATCAACTAGAGATGGCAAATAAACCCGTGCCCGTGGGTATCACCCGAACCCGTCCCATTTTGACGGGGAATCCCCGCTTTGACTGGGTATGGGTATGGGTATGGGTAATACCCGAAATTTTCAACTGGAGATGGGGATGGGGATGGGGATATATATATACCCGCCCAAATACCCGTCCCCGCTT
>Ga0214543_1000653_pt1 | contig 60261 bp, 32 predicted proteins | sample CNSS2metaG_FD_160094 | JGI IMG/M metagenome (GOLD analysis project Ga0214543, IMG submission 160094) | Root nodule microbial communities from cowpea collected in UCLA plant growth center, Los Angeles, California, USA - CNSS2 | ecosystem: Host-associated > Plants > Roots > Nodule | place: USA...
ATCTATTTGATTGCTCACGTCGCAATGACATCCACAACTACTTTAAGATAACTTTAAAAAAAATATTAAAAATTTATAAATGATTAAAAAAATAAAAATAAAAAGATTAGAAAAAAAGAATTTATTTTAAGTGTTTATCCGGCCGCTCGCGTCGCGTGACACCAATTTTAAAATAATACTAAAATTTAAATTAAAAGGTTTTCAAAATTATAAAACAAATTAAATCATTTTCCAAATAGTTTTTTTCATAAAGAACTACGTAACCCTGATTCTCCATTCACATGGAGATACGTAGGAGCGAGGATTAATCCTCGTCGGGCCCAAAAAATCAAAAAATAATTTTGTTGTTTTTTGGACATTCTTTTATTAATATTTTTGGGAAAAATTAAATATTTTGAAAAAACCACATAACTTTTGCACATTTAATTAAAGGTACCGTCTTAGCACGGACGTTGTGGGGTGCTAATACCTTCCCCATGCGTAACCGACTCCCGGACCCAAAATCTGGTTTTTCGCAAACCTTGCTATTTTTTATGGTTTTTCATAGTTTCCTATAATAACTATGGTGGCGACTCCAAAACCTCTGTTTTACAAATTTTATTTTTTTGGTTTATCGTCCCGTCGCGATTTCGGTTGCGACAAATGCGAACGGCAACGACCTTCAACGGTGGTCGGCGTCATCGACCCAAGTAATGGCCTACCATGTCATGGAGGTGGTGTTCGGGTGGGCAGCAACGAGTGAGAGGGTTTGAGTGGTTGGGGGAGCTGTTTTGCTAATCAAGAGTGATTAGGGTTAGGTTAATTAGATTCTCATTTACTTGGGCCGACATCAAGTCTCGGATCCACTTTTTCCCCATGCACCCCCCATTTTCAGTCTCTGCACCTCTATTATTTGTGTTGGACTATCTTTGTTTTTTTTTTCTATGCACCCTTGATATTTGCTAATCCCGCACTTCTGCACACACCTCACATTACTTAGTTTTGTTTGTTTGATTTGGGCTTCCTTTTTCTTTTTCTTGTTGATGCACCCCTTACATTCCCATGTACACCACATATCTTATTTGTGGGTTGGGCCATGTATGTATTTCCTGCACCACGTTTTTACATGTTGCACCCCTATATTTTGATTTTCCATTTTTACCCCTACTTCTAATTGCATTCATTTTTCACACATTCAGTCCCTTTTATAAAAAATAGAAAAAATCTAAAAACAAAAAATGTTCTCTTTCACTTTATTGCTTCTGTCTGTTCGCCCGCACTGTGACACACTCATTTTCAAAAATACCAAAAATAGTTTTCTTTCTCTTTTAGTGCTTATCTGACCGCTCGCGTCGTGTGACACATATTTTCAAGTAATTCAAAAACACCAAAAAAAATACAAAATTTTCAAAATATAAAAATATCAATATTTTCAAGAAAAAAGTCTTTTAAAGAACTACGTAACCATGATTTCTCCTTTTGAATGAGAATAAATAGAACAAATGTCAATCCTTATCGGGCCCAAAAAATTTAAAAAAATATTTTTGTTTCTTTTTAGCATTTTTGTCTTGTTATTTTTGGGGAAAATTAAAATTTTTAAAATCACATTAACTTTGTATTTTTAATTAAAGGTACCGCCCTCGGGCGGTCGCTATAGGTGTTAACACCTTCCGTACGCATAACCGACTCCCGAATCCAAAATCTAGTTTTTCGTAGACTTGTTTTATTTTCATGGTTTTCCATAGTTTTCCATAATAACTATGGTGGCGAGTCTAAATCTCTTTTAAAAACCCGTTTTCTTGTCAGTTCGTCATCCCGTCACGATTCCGGTTGCGACACATCCATTTTTGCATGTTCTTCATCATCTTCCATGGATCCATTTGTTCATCTGAAGCCTCCTCCACAATAACATTAATCATCATGTTCCTTGTGGTCAACATGTTAATTTAGAAGTTCTCGTTCTGCCCCACAGTGGGCACCGAATGTTTTTATATGTAGGGTTGATCTATCATTTCCGAATGGATGGTCGTCCAAAACGCTGATTCCAAGTTGTTTCCTATTCGTCTACACTGATTGAAGGGTACCTGCCAAAGATCTTGTGATTCTAAAGTTATTTTGGGTTTGAATGTAGTGGTAATAAATGTGTAGTTAATGTTTAACCTACCACCTTACCTGGACCCTTATTTATACTTTTTCCTAATGGGCTTTTGATTAGATTCGGCCTAGTTGCGGCTGAAATCCCTCTAAACCTAATTACTAGCTTAATCAGGATTACTTGTTTGCCTTAAGCAATAAGTATAGCCATTCTATTTCTTTGATTAATAAAACAAGTTGGGTTTGGCTGACTAATTGTCTGGTCAACCAGCCTACTCTTTGATCAGACGGTCCATAGTGTACAAAACTAATTGTAGTTTGAAGTTCAAATAATAAAATTTAGTAGAGTTAAATATCATTAAATCTTAATATTTTTATATTAATTTAAATTAACTTGGTACTTGAGTCGCTCATTCATTGACACCCCACACCTAATTTTATTTTCCCTTTCTTGTACTACTTAGGTATCCCTACACCCTTATATTCTTCCTTTTTGCCTCCTATAGATTTTTTTGAAAGTTTGTAAAGAAGAAAGAACTATAGTCTCCCATCTTCGTCGACAATCATCATAATATATCACCTATTACCCAAAATTTTAGCCTTCTTCATTATATGTTGTTTTAATTTCCTATTTCTACTTAATATGAGATTGAGACTCATACTTAAATTCTTAATAATCACCTCCTCAAGTGTGAGTTCTTTATACATTGGTACACTCTTCCTCAAGGAGGAGCATTTCAACCTATAAGTATGCCAAATTTTATAATTACTTATTTCTCATACTTGTTAGAACCCTTTATGTGCCTTTCTGTCATGCATTTTATGTCCATTTCATGAAAAATTTAGATTTAAGTGTTTTATTTTTGGAAATAAAAGTGATTAGCCTTTTGGTTGAATTTTTGTAAAAAAATGGAAGTTTGAGGAAGATTGAAGGAAGCTTTCCATGACTCTCTTGCTCATCTAAAATTTCCCTCGCTTAGCGATAATCACCACTAGCTCACTTAGCGAGTCTCTCGATACTATTCATTTAGGGAATAGACACACTTTATTCTAACACAAAAAGCAACCTCTCGACAAGCAAGAGGTTAGGCTCGCCCAGCGAGAAGCTACCTTTTAGAAATGGTGTAAAAGTCAAGGTGGGAATGAAAAGGGGGGGGTTTAAAGAGGAAAATAGTCCAAATACCTAGAGAAGGGCATATGCGTGTGGAAAGCTCAAGAATTCATTCCACTTTTTTGCTCGGCTTTTATGCTACTCACATGTAGGAGTAGCTAAACTCCCCTACTAATTGATGTTAGATAGTGTATCTAAACTTGATGTAGTTTTCTCTTATGCAATATAAATTGCTTTCATTACTCTTTTGTTCTTTCCATATGCTTCATGTGCATGATTGATTATCTATGCTATTTTGAGTATCTAAACATTGGAAAATGCTTTGAAACATAGACAAGGGTAAAACAACTTAGAGTTTTGATTTTGGACATTCTAAAAACAATGCAAATTTTATATTAAAATAACCAAGAAATTAGTATTTTTCACATGGAAGTTTAGAACTTGTTTTTAAGGAATTAGAACTTGTAAGTTTGTGGTGTGAATGTTTGAGTTAAGTTATATTGTGTAGAATATTACATTGCATTGAGTTCATGAAATCCAACTGTAGTGAATCTTTGTCTTGATCAAGTATCATAACTTTGATTTAGTACATTTGTATGCTTTGAATTTATAATCATAACAATTGCAAAATTTTAATAGCAGTGTTTATATTATTAGTTTGAATTAGTAAAAATTCATAGTCAGCTTAAATAGATAAATCCCTTGGAAAACGATACTCAAACTTTCCAAATTAGTACTTACACTATTTGGTACACTTTTCAAATTGTTAACACTTGACTTTTCACCACGTACTTATCTAAGCTAAGAGCCTCCCTCAATTCTAACATTTACTTCTATCGTCGTTCATCTTAACTACATGTTTTCCTAAAATAGATGAAAAAAAGACTTTCAATATAAGGAATCAACAAATTTACGATTCTTCACTAACTCTCTGAGTCGACCATTAAGATGAGCCATCGATCTGATATCATTATTGAGTCTTTCACGATGGGACTTATTAAAGAGTCTCGGTAGTAATGAGTCATAAAGGAAATTTTAAGTTTCTCTTTAAAGAAATAATATGTCTGACAATATGCAAAGTCCACAAGGTCCCTTAGAGGTTTTAATGTGAATAACAGATCTTCCCACAATATTAAGAGATTGCCCATCTACAAGGTAAATCTTTGCAAACTTTCCTAAACTATTGTTAAATAGTAGTACTTATAAGGAATGTGTAGAGTGGAATGACACACTTGAGCCCATAATCCATGAGTCACCAGGTCTATCTAAAGTACAAATTATTGCATTTGTATTTTCATTAGTTATTGCATTTGTTGATTCACCATGAACTCTCTTTTCTTTCTTGTAGCCTTACAATGATTGGTAAGAGAATAACCCTTTTCTTTTTACATTTCCAACATGTATTATCATGATGGACTTTTATTTGTTTTCTCCTTCTAGATTTTGATTTGTCTCTACTTCGATTCTAGTCATTTTGGCTACTTCTTCCTCCATTTTCTATACTCAATGCTAACTAGAATTAGAATTGGAAGATTTTCCTAAACATCTCTTTTGAACATATTCGCTTAATATCAAGTCACGAATGTCATCACGCTTCAACTTGTTATTATTTGTAGAGCAACTACAACAACAATTGAACCACAACTATCTGGAAGAGATGGTAATAATAGAATTAACACTTTCACCTCATCATCAAAATTGATGTAAACTAATGTCAACTAGGTAAGAATGTTAAATTTTTAATATGATTAGTAACCAAATTACTTTTAACCATTTTGAGATTACCTGGCCTACATATCAAATATATTTTGTTGTTATAATTGACCTCTCGTACATATTTGACAATATGTTTGCATCAAATCAACGATTGTCTTTTCATTCATAAAATATTTGGCCAATGTCAACTGAATCACTCAAAGTGTCTACCAATCTAGCAACTTCCAAATTGATTGCTTCATGGCGTGTGACTTTTGCCTTATAAGGGCTGATACAACTTTTGATACAAATGGTCCTCCATTTAGATCTTCCAAAATTGAAAGTCTTTACTATTAAACTTCTCAATCTTCACCTTCCCTTCTTTTGATGCCATTGTCCTTACTACTTTCGAAGAATGTCCCGCTACTAATCTAAATAGAGCATTTCGTGAAGAATCTTGCAAAGAATAAGGGAATAAGCAAGATGATTCTTCATATATTTAGCGATTGTCAAAGTGTTATACATCTTGCTAAAAATTCAATCATTTAGATGCAAACACATTGAATTGAAGTATCTGATAAGTGATGGAGTTTTTTCGTTGTTGAAGATCTTAAGATTAGATCACCACACTACAAAAATAATGTATTTTAGCGATCAGTAGCGACTAATAATATGTAGTTGCAAAAATCCTAGTCGTAAAGCATTTAGAGACCAACTTTCATTTAGTCAATGTTCAACAACTGAAATGAAAATCATTAATTAGTTACTAAGAATTTGGTCTCAATCAAGTATAAGAGACTAATTTAATGATTGAAGAACGTTGGTAATTATGGTTGATAATTCGGTCACAAAATTGGAAATGTTTACTATAATGGGTTCAATAACATAAAAGTTTTATATTGCCAGTGATTTCAAAATTTATCACTGGCTAATTTTTTGTACAAGATTTTTACGTGCTTATAAATAATATTTTCACATATTTGTAAATAATTTTCTAACATTCTTATTAATGCTAAAATTTTAATCATTCTAGATATATTTAGTCAATTTAAATATACAATATATAATATAATAATAGTCAACTCATTAAGTTAATGATGCTTATAAATGGTAATCAACTGATAGTTGACGAAGAACATTACAATAGATAAGTTAAGACTTTGTATTTTCTCAAATAGCCTTCCACAATAAATAAATGATGAAGACACTACATTAGGTTAAGTGATGATGTAAAACAATCTTTAAATATTAGAGAATTTTTGGATTGTTAGTTGTTTTGGATGCAGGGGCCTAATGTCTACTTGAACAATTTTGTCTAGTCTTCAAATCTTCGCTTTGTCCATTCGGTTTAGTTGTCGTTCATTTGATTCTCCTGCCTACACTTACTAGAAAATTCTAAAACATTTTATGGTGTTCTTATGCTAAATAAAGATTTCATCTTTTATATTTGAAAATTGGTTAAAATTTTGCAAAGAACGCATTGAGCTTGGAGTTCTAAATTTTAATACATTTTATATCATTTATTAACATTTTTTTTCTTTTACTATTCTTTACTTTTTTTTTACATTTTTGCCTTTTTGTTGACCTATTAATACTTGTTAAAAAATTCTGAAACATTTTGTAACGTGTTCTTATGGTAAATAATGATATTTGAAATGTTTACATTCTAAATTTTTCATATTTAATATATGAAAATTACTCAAAATTTTGCGACAAATATGTTTCTCAGTTGAGATTATAAAATTTCAAAACTTTCATCGTTTATTAACATCTTTTTTCTCTTTTTCTACATTTTTGTCTTTTTTGTTGACATACCTAAACTTGTTAGAAAATTCTGAAACATTTTTCATAAAGTGTTCTTATGCTAAATAAGGATTTATAAAACATTTATATTTTAAATATTTCATATTTTGTATTTAAAAATTGTTCAAATTTTTGTAAGGAATTAATATATATATATATATATATATATATATATATATATATATATATATATATATATACTATAAAAAAAATTTAGCGTAATTATTCTGTTGGTGTAGTAAAACCAGCATAAAATGTTTTTTTTTAGAGGTTTAAATAACAACAATAAAGTTATTGTTATAAAATAAGAGAATGAAGAGCAATTTTTCCGTGTCTTATTATAGATAGGAAGAGTCATATTTATACATACAAAATGTAACCTATAAAGGATACAAATCAAATAGTTGATACAAATATTTAAACCTTATAAAGAGTAATTAATCATATAAGTAATTGTAGGAAATCATATCAATCGTATGAGTTATTGTATCAAATCAATGGATATGAGTTATTGTATCAAATCAATGGACGACCATTAATTCATAACACTTCCCCTTGGGTGTCCATTGATAAGAGAATGTGCCTTGTTAAAACTTTACTAGGAGAAACCCTTTGGGATAAAAATCTAGTGAAGGAAAAAGAGTACAAAAATTTATATTCTTTAATACAATATTGTTTATCAAGTATTATATTTTGCCTCTCGTGTAAACTTACATCATTAAGATGGCAAAGTCCAATCTTGTGAACCAATTATTCAAAAGTTCTACTTTGGTGAAGACTTTCTAAATAGATTTGTCAAATTTTCACATGAACGGAATATTTTGGATCTCTATATCACCCTTTCGATTGAACAATGCACTATTGTCTTCTTATATGGTTTTTTATTCCAGTTTTTCCGAGGATAGACCACAAGTTTGTCGCACATATTGAATTATAAACATTAACCAAACACATTCACGACTTATCTCAGGTAATACTAAAATTCTGCATGATTTGATGATGTTGTTGTTATGGTTTGTTTCATAGGCTGTCGTTAAATCATTGTTCTACCACATGTGAACAAATATCTTATTTGTGATCAACCATTATTGTTAGTTTGAAATGGTGATTTAAGCCAATAAGGTGAGGGGGGGTTAATTGACTGTTTAAAACTTTTTCGAAAGCTTAAAACCTCTTTTGATTGAATCAAATAGACTATGAAATTCGAATGCAACAACTGCAGAATAGTACACTTTCAATCGGTCAAAAAATAAAACAGCAGACTAATTTGTTCTTGAGCCTATGAAACAGATGATTAAAATTTCAAATCAATCGGCTAACAACCTGGGAATTTATGCAAAATGCAGAAGTCGCAGATTTAACTCAAACAACAAACTTTTACACACAAGACTTGTTCCCATCAATATTTCTAACATGTATGCAACATTAGATTACATGGAAACGCATTAAACCTCAACTATGAATGAATTACTTGGTTTTAAAGTGATTTATAAGATAAGTCCATATTCATAGCACCCTTAAAGTAAGGAAGTATATGTTTTACTCTAATCCAATATCTTTTTGTAGGTGAAGAACTATATATTGCTTAACAAATTTATAGCACATGCAATATCAGGGCAAATATAATTAGTAAGATACATTAGTGCTCCTATAACACTAAGATATGGTATTTCTAGACCAAGAAGTTCTTCAACATTTTCTTGAGGTCTAAAATAACCTTTATCAATATCTAACGTCCTCACAACGATTGGAGTGCATAATGGATGTGACTTATCCATTTATAACATTTTAAGCACCTTCATTATATGCTTTAGATGTACAAAAACCACTTTAAATACTCAATTTCTAATCTCAATAAAAAAATTATGTCTTTTTAAGATCTATCATCTCAAATTCTTTCTTTAAGCAATCAATTGTCTTTCTAAGCTCATTAGAAGTTCCAAAGATGTTTATGTCATCTACATAAACAATAATTATGGAAAAGTCATTTTCTAATAATTTCATATAAATACAAGAACCAATAGGATCATTTTTATACCCTTCTTTTAACAAGTGTTCATTAATACGGTTATACCACATACGTCATGATTGCTTTAATAATTATAGAACTTGCTTAATTTTATTGAATAAATCTCTTTAGAATTTGCCTTGTTGGCCAAATTAAATCTTTCAGGAATTTTCATATAAATATCATTATAAAGGGAATCGTTCAAATAGGTTGTAACATCATTCATTAGATGTAAATGAAAACCTTCTTGTGCAACTAGTATAGGCAAATATCGAAATGTTGTTGCACCCAATATTAGTGAATATTTCTCTTCACAAATCAATACCAAGTTTTCGCGAAAAAACTTAAGCAACTAATCTTGCTTTGTATCTAAAAATTTCACCATTCTTATTTTGTTTTTGTTAAAAATTTCATTTGTACCCAACGGGTTTACACCCTCAAGTGTGTGAACTACAAGTTCAAAAACCTTTCGTTTAGCAAACAAATCTAATTATGCTTATATTGTATCTTTTCATTTTGGCCAATCATTTCTTTGTCGACAATCTTCAATGATTGGTTCTTGATCCTCATTGTCTCACTCATAACATTCATCATTATATTATATGCAAAATCTCGTCAATGTTGACTTCATTTTGGTTCCATATTATATGATTCTTTACATAATTTATTGAGATCTCATCATTTTCAACAATTTCAGGTACCTAAGATTCTTTTGGAATCGACTCATTAATTATGTCAATGAATCCTATTTATAGATACAAAATGTAACCCATAAAGGATACAAATCAAATAGTTGATACAAATATTTAAACCTCATAAAGACTAATTAATCATAGAAGTAATTGTAGCAAATTAATCAATTATATCAATCATATGAGTTATTGTATCAAATCAATGGATGACCATTATTTCATAACATTACCCCTTGGATGTCCATTAATGAGAGAATGTGCCTCTTTAAAACCTTACTAGGAGAAATCCTTTGGGATAAAAACCTAATGAAGGAAAAAAATTACAACATTTTGTATTCCTTAATACAATATTGTTTATCAAGTATTCTATTTCGCCCCTCATGTAAACTTACATCATTAAGATGACGAAATCCAATTTTGTAAACCAATTACAAATCAATCAATCATATCAATAATATAAGTAACTGTATCAAATCAATAGACGACAATTAATTCATAATAGTTATTAATATTTTACTATTTATTAAATATTAAAATTTTAAACCACGCATTTTAAACTACATATCTTTTGTCTCCCTATTTCACTATATCTCACATTCATTGTATCTTATAGAAGAACCATAAAGCACGAGGGTTTCATCGATGGTCATTTCCTCCTCAATTTCAAGTCTAGGAATGGTTATGTGATCGTGTAACCCTACTTCATTGTGTAATAGGTTGGGTAGTAGTTCTTCTTCGCGTCTTCCATTGTCAAGTTATATATCCTTATTGTCTTCCTCTGTCATCGACTATTTCAGTGTTGTTATCATTGTATTTTTTTTTTCGATTTTCTGCATTGTGTTGCCATTACATATCATTGTTTTGGCGTAACTTACTTTTGTGTGAATTGTGTTTCTGGATGAAGGTGCTCAATATCTATTGGCAAAAATATGATTACCATGATTGTAGGAACAATTTATAGAATGCATTAGTTTAGGCACCTGATTTGTTTATGATTATTCCATATTCCTTTTTATTCATTACATTCACTTTGTATAGTTGTCAAGATATTTTTCTTAGGGTTGTATTCTTGTATATATTATGGGCTCGAGTCCTTGGAATAAGACACGAAACTTAAGAAAAGCAAAGACGCAAATCTTGAGTTCTTGAGGCAAGATCACCATGTCAGGTGACAAAAAGAAGGACAGTAAGGGGGTTGGTGTAACATCCTTAAGGAATATTACTAATTTTTAATAAATAAAATAGGAAATGAAAATAAAACCTCATTTAATATAATACCATTTCCCAAAACACGGAAAATTAAAAACTTTACTATAACATAATTCATATGCTTGCAATTACAGTATTACAAAATCCATCAAAATTCAACATAATAAATTTTTACATCAAAAGTCTAAATATAAAAATCCTTTCAAAACCCAGGTAGCCCTTGCACTCCGCCTCTAAGCATCTCCTGGCCCACCTGTGAAATCATCTGCTCCCGCCAACAAGTTATCCGATCATCACCACACACACAGAGAAAGGGTGAGCTATGCACAATATATAAAAATATACATGAAATAAATATGCCACCCATCCCAAAATTAACATGACTAAGCATTTCATTGTTTTCAAATTACCCATCCATGACCTCATAGTCCTTCAGGAGTCATATACATGAAGTAGGTCTTGGGACTTCACTGTGCTTCCACGAAACTAACCCATTCGTGGTCCAACCCTATGAGCCTATCTCGCTCATAGTCCTACCCTACAGACTTCTCGTCTATAGTAAATCATCCAAGCCTTCTTAACTTAGACCCTGGCACGCACGCAATCACCATACTATGGACTCCTCGCCCAATAGTAGCCGACGGGAACATAACAGTTCCTTGCCCATCGTGCGTCTGACGCATGTAATCACCATACTAAGGACTCCTCGCCCATTAGCAACCGATGGGAAATCAACCAGTTCCATGCCTATCATGCGTCCAACTATCAAGCACATCCCAGACCCCTATTGGACTTAGTCCTTCAAGCCCAAACACCACAAACACAAGCATATAATTCCTATCCTTTAGGAAATAACAAGCAACAGTCCAAACAGTGCATAAACGCATGGCTCCGCGCCATTCACACTTAATCCATGTCTATTCGCCCAAGCTAGAACCTCGGTCTCGCTTAGGCTAACCCACCTCACCTGAGCGAGCGTGTAACAGTGGTTGTACCTCGCTATCTCGCTTAGGCGAGCTCTCCTCGCCTAAGCAAAACCTCTAGTCGCTCGAAACACACAAAGCTCCTCGCCTGGACGAGGATTCACTAAACCAAACACCAAATCTCATCGCGACCTCGCTTAGGCGAGCCATTCTCGCCTAAGCGAGCATACCTGTCGCTCAGAACCCCAAAACCTCTCGCATGGGCGAGAAGTCGCACTCAAAACATCCAGGTTTCCTCGCGACCTCGCTTGGGTGAGTGTCTCTCGCCTAAGCGAGAGACCAAGTCACTCAACCCCGTCCATGGTCACCTAGGCAAGAAACGCAAACCAAAACCAAAAACGAGACTCTGCAACTCTCGCTTAGGCGAGATAGACTCGCTTGGGGGAGACTTGCAAGGTTTCGCCACTGCTCATGCACCAAAGACACCAAACCAATGCCAATTTACCATACAATCATGTTCATTCAATCTATATCATCAATCAAACTCTAAAACACATTGTAAACATGTTTGAATCCTCAAAACGCAAAAATTAACCATGAATCAAATAATAGTACCCGAAACCCTCATCATATTCTTCTTTCATACCCAAAAGACTTGACATTCCACATTCTCTTCCCAAATTCTCAATTGCAGTGTACATTATACCAGAAACCACAACTCTTAAAATTCCAATTTGGTAACAAATCGCAGGAACACAAACTATATAAAAATACACATAATTTTAGCACTCCTAACCTGGAATTTTGGGCTAAAATTGGGAAGAAACTTGGTGTTCCTTTGTTCACCACAGTTTTGCTTCAACCTTCTTCCCAATCAGTCTCTCAAACACCCAAATTCCCCTCTCACTCTCTAAAATTTCGTCCTCCTCTCTATAGGCAAAATTTCGTCCTCCTCTCTATAGGCAAAATAACCAAACTGTAGAAACCCTATTTTCACTTCAATTTTGCCTTTTATAAGTGTCTTAATAGGACTTAAGTGGTTTAATACACCACTATGCCAATTCACATTCAATGATACACTCCATTCAATATAAGATTACATTACCAATTCCATGCTCCTACATAATATTAAAATTAATAATAAAACCACAACACATAATTGGCATACATAGGACTCGAACCCAAGTCCTCTCACACAATCAAAGTACTCTCAACCACTTGAGCTAGTACTTTTCCACGTCACATCAAACAATAATTAATGCCATAAAGGCTCTTTCTACCTGCATTTATTAATTAATTAATTATTTAATTAATTAATTTCCACGGGTCTTACATTTCCCCCATCTTTAAAAGTTTTCATCCTCGAAAATAAGACTTACCGGCAAAAAGGTGAGGATAAGACTTCCTCATGAGATCCTCCATCTCCCAAGTCATCTCTTGGGTTGCCTTATCCTAGAGAACCTTCACAGTCCTAATCTCCTTTCCTCTGAGTTGTTTGACTTGAGAATCTAGAATTCTCACCGGTCCAACTCCCAAAGTCAGATTCTCACGCACCTGGACATCGTCCTGCTCCAGCACATGCGTAGGATCCGCCACGTACTTCCTCAACTGTGATACATGGAACACATTGTGCAGGTTTGCCAAGTGAGGTGGCAATGCAATCTCGTATGCCACCGGTCCAATTCGCCTTGTAATTTGATACGGACCGATGAATCGAGGAGTCAACTTCCTTGACTTCAATGCTCTCCCAATACCTGCTGTAGGTGTAACCCTAAGGAACACGTGGTCACTAGCCTCAAACTTAAGTGGCCTCCTCCTCTTATCTGCGTAGGATTTCTGCCGACTCTGAGTTGCACGCATTCGATCCTGTATTACCCTTACTTTCTTAGTAGTCTGTTGTAAGAATTCTGGACCAACTACCACAGACTTTCCATCCTGCTGCCAACACAAAGGTGTCTGACATCTCCTGTCATACAAGACCTCGTAAGGTGTCATCCCAATGCTGGAATGGTAGCTATTATTATAAGTGAACTCCATCAGCGATAGCACATCACTCCACGTCCCGAGGTGATCCAAGATGCATGCTCTCAGTAAATCCTCCAAAGATTGTATGGTTCTCTCAGACTGGCCATCAGTCTGAGGATGATATGCCGAGCTCATTCTCAGTTGAGTGCCCAAGGTGTTCTGCAGTGACTGCCAGAACCTCGATGTGAACCTCGGATCTCTATCTAAGATAATACTAGTAGGCACACCATGTAACCTGACTATCTCCCGCACATACAACTCTTCCAGTTTATCCAAAGACATCTTCTGATTGATTGGCAAGAAGTGAGCGCACTTTGTCAATCTATCCACTATTACCCAAATAGAATCATGGCCCCTCACCGACCTTGGTAGGTGTGTAACAAAGTTCATGGAAATGTTGTCCCATTTCCACTATGGTATGTCAAGAGGCTCGATCTTCGCTTTTTGGCACACTAAGCAGGATGCTACATAATCTGCCATATCGGTTTTCATGTCAGTCCACCAAAAGGTCGCCTTCAAGTCTTTGTACATCTTAGTCATACCTGGATGTATGCTAAGACGACTCTTATGCCCTTCATCCAAGAGCATCTTCCTCAATACCCGATTGTTGGGTACACACACCCTCTCTCTGAATCGCAGGATACCATCTCTACCCATCCTGAAGTCCTTTCTCTTCTCTGTGCCCAACTCACTAATAATCTGTTGGAGTTCCCGATCCTTACCTTATTCCACCCGAACCTCATCCAGAAACTCATTAGTGATCCTCAACATGCTGCACCATATATGACCTGCCTCCATATCCAATCCCATATTCATATCTTATAGCTTCTCAATCAGTTCCAACTCCTTAATCATCATGGTCAACACATGAGCTCTCTTCCGTCTTATAGCGTCTGCTACAACATTAGCCTTACTAGGGTGGTATAACAGCTCAAAGTTGTAATCCTTCAAGTATTCCATCCAGTGCCTCTGCCTCATATTCAACTAATTTTGATCAAACAAGTGCTTTAAACTCTTGTGATCGCTGAATACCTGAAATTGTGCCCAATACAAATAGTGCCTCCATGTTTTGAGAGCAAAAACTACGACAGCCAATTTCAAGTCATATGTAGGATAGTTCTTCTCGTGTACCTTCAGCTGGCGAGATGCATAAGCAATAGGCCGTTTCTCCTGCATCAACACACAACCTAGGCCCTAGTATGAAGCATCACAATACACCTCAAACATCTTGGTTGTGTCAAGAATAGCTAGTATAGGTGCAGTGGTCAATCTCCTCTTCATGTCCTCAAAACAGACTTCAAACTCGTCTATCCAAGAAAAAGGTTGGTCCTTCCTGGTGAGTTGAGTCAATGGACTCACCATCTTGGAGAACCCTTCTACAAAACGTCTGTAATAACCTGCCAGACCCAAGAAACTTCTCACCTCGGTTACTGTCTGTGGTCTCTCCCACTTCACCACTATCTCAATCTTCGCTGGGTCTACCACTATTCCTTGGGCTGAGATTACATGGCCCAAGAACTCTACCTCATCCAGCCAAAACTCACACTTCGACAACTTCCCATACAGTTTATGTTCTCTGAGAATTCCCAGCACCACTCTCAGATGCTCTGCGTGTTCATCCCGACTCTCAGAGTATATCAGTATGTCATCAATAAACACGACAATAAACTGATCCAGGTACTGTCGGAATATCCTGTTCATGTAGTCCATGAAAATAGCAAAAGCATTTGTCACCCCGAACGGCATCACTACATATTCGTAATGCCCGTAGCATGACCTGAACGTCGTCTTCTGCACATTCTCCGTTTTGACTAAGATCTGATGATATCCAGACCTCAAGTCAATCTTAGAGAACATTGCGGCTCCCCTCAGCTGATCCAGTAGATCGTCTATCCTCGGCAGTGGATACTTATTCTTTATAGTCAGCTTATTCAACTGACGGTAATCAACACACAACCTCGAATTGCCGTCCTTTTTCTTTACTAAGAGTATCGGTGCTCCCCAAGGTGACACTACAAAAAAATGCTAAATTGCGGCGGTTTTATTTTCGTTTAGCGGGGGTTTTTACCCTCCACAAAATAATTTGCAGGGGTTTTTCAAACCTCCACAGATAGGTTCCCCACAAGTTATTTGTGGAGGTTTTCTACTACCCCTGATACCAGGTTTATATTGTGGAAGTTTTTTAATGGAGGGTTATAACCTCTCCTATTCATGACTATTATTTTGTGGAGGTTTAAAACCTCTTTTATTTCCACAAACCTATTTGATTCCAAAACTCCTGTTTTTCATTTTTTTTTTGTGGGGGTTAATACCCTCCTCAATTTGAGGATTATACTGTAAAAGTTTTAACCTATCTCATTTGTATTATTTAATTTGTGGATTTATTACTGTATTTTTCTTGCGTTATTCAAATCTCATAAAAAACAATATTTTGTTTGTAATTAGAATTTCCTATTATACTTGACAATGTATGTCACCATTTGAGGTACTTATATTTTTATATCAACAATATTTTTTTGTAAACTTCAATCAAATACTTCAACCAAAGTGCTCAAATATATATCATTAGAACTTTTGATTCTCAAAATCAACATATTAACATAAAAGCAATTTAAATTGAAACAATTACAACTTAATCTATACTTACTCAAAGTTCATAATACACTAAAATAGTTTCATCCTAAAAAACATCATCAACACCCTAAATGTTGCTACCACCAGATGATCCTCTTGTACCCATAAAAGACTCGGGCTCATTTGCATCACCGATTTGCTGAAATTATAAAAGACAAATATTAGCTGCAAGAAGGACGCCAACCTCAAATCATGAAATCAACATGCATATACTAAAATAGTTTATTACTAGATCATTGACCTGCACAAAAATCATGATTATTTGGTATCGATGATTAACTCACACGATACAGTATAATTCTTGTATCAAAAATCACATCACAAATAAGTATCAAGATAATTAGTTTCCAAAGGTTGAGCATTTCCAAATGCATATTTCCAAAGGCTGGACATAAATAAACCTTTTTTATTATTCAATTCCTTCTTTGAGTCCCCTAATTCCCTGTAACTTGAATATTTTTAAAAGAACTATGATTAGAGATGGAACAATGTAAATTTGTTAATGAGTGCAGTAAGTGAAATACCAACTTTGAGAAGTATAAGAGATTCATAACCTTTAAACTAGATTTAGTAAGGCATGAGAAAAATTGACTAACAAAATTTTGAAAGTCTGAACTAGTCTTAACATTCTAGTTCTGACTAGTGTCCATGCTTTATCATCCTTTTATGTCTTACCTTTCCTTTCAATCTTTAAGAATAAACTTGTAATTTTATCATTTATTTTAAGATCCAAGCTTTACAAAGATGGACACTTATAAATGTAAGTTCAATGTATAATGACATATTCCACTCAGACAACCACTTTTCAAAATTTACCGATTTTAGGTTTTAGATCTGTAAAAAGATAACTGAAGCCAAAAACATAATTATTTTTCTCATTACCCTCAAATTCTCACATCTTTTTTAAGTAATTTCATTGTTTGAAGTGAACTTTTAAAAATAACAAAATTAGAAAAGAAAATTTTAGTCAAGAAAACATACATAATTACATACCTTTTCCTTGAATATTTTTTGTATCGTAGCATTTATATCTCCTTCCCAACAGAATCGTTTGTTGTCTTTTCCATGTACAACATGTACATTTTGTAAAATTGGTGAGCTGGTGACTGTTTCAGAAAATTTAGCCATATTATAGCATGCACTCACTACTAATTTCTCCAATGATGGAAATTCAAAGTCACAATTAGAGACACAAAAACTCTTGAGTTTGTTCAGTGAAACCAGCTCTAGGGATTTCAATTGTTGAAAAATAACTCTGTCAGATTTTTCTCCATCATTTCTTACTATTTCCATCAGGGATTGACATTTCACTACTTCATGGTGTTAAGTTGAACCAAACTTTTTGCAGTAGATGCTGACATTAGACTTTGCAATCCATCACAATTGACCACTTCTAGATTTGTCAAGCGAGTAAAAGATACAGAGGAAGGTATTATGATAATCATACGAGGATAGTTCTTTAAAATCAATAACTCTAACCTTTCAAGAATTATGTCTTGTTCAAATCCTATCTCTTCGAGATTCGGCGAGTCTATCAACATCAAGCTTTTCAGATTTGGTATTACTCCAAAGTTTTCAATTTCAGTATCTTCCTTTGGAGGCACTATCTTTTCAAAGAAACAATTATTCAATGATAGACTTTTCAAATTAGGATTTCTATATAGGAAAGAATATAAAATCTCACTATCTATTAATCTAGACAAGGAAAGTTCTTCTAAGTTGTCCCTTTGATGGTTCCTTTTATCCATAGAACTGCTTGATGACTTTGCACACCGAGAATCAATTTGCATGGACTTCAAGTTATTGATTACCTATAATTGATAAACATGTAAAGAAAAGGGTGAGTGTATTTATATAAATGTACATATATTTAAATAAAAGTGGAAGATTATGTTTCCAATGTTGTTTGAAGAGTTGAGTGGCTTAGTACTAGTACCTCTTCAGGAAAGAAGAATACACGTACATGATTTCCTTGTCCATGCTGGGTTCCTTCGTTGAATGGTTCCAGATTGTTACAAAGTTCAATAGACAGCTCTTTCAATGGACATGATAAGTCATAAGTTATTGGATAGAAGCTCGTTAGTTTTGGCAGTTCTGAAAATTTGATGGTGCTTAGTTTAGGAAAGTTAAATCTGGCTATGTCCATGTTGGTGGCTTCCCTTTCGACAACAATTTTATTCAATCCATAGCAACCATAAACCACAAGAGATTCAAGATTATCAAGACTATTGGCTACATAAAATGGAAATATATATTCTAAGCTGTCACAATCTTTAGCCAATATCCTCTTCAGATTGTTAAACTTAGGAATCCCTACCTGGTCTTTATTATTCATTTTCCATACATGCTTCAGTTTGGGGAGTGTTTCTAAATGAACATCTTGCAAGTTATTAGCTACATCCCCAACTTTCTCACATATATTAAATATTGCTTCCATGGACCTGCAATTTTTAACTCTCAAGTTGCATAGACTCCCAAATATTCTCTCCATTGCATTTACAAGTTTGTGACACTCTTCAATGATTAGAGTGTCTAGTTCGCTAAAGGAGTCTGAAGGAAGTTTCGGATTCCATATCTTACTTAGACTCTTCATACTCTGAAGTTTCATATTCTTCAATTTTGGAAAGAAGCTGCCCTGTTTTGGTACACAATATTCATAAGTTAATCGAAATTATATGTCAAATAGAGTAACCAAATCAATTAGTAGAAAAAGAAAAAAAAAAGTGCACTTGTTATATAAACAATAAAACTCTGAAAATTTAAAAGGGACTAATATAAGATCTATAGATCTACAAACAAGCAACAACAATTATTGTACTATCTGAAAATATGATTTTGGGTTAGAATTTCAAATCATATAATTTATCCTATTATAGTACTTTCAAATAATGAACACTACAGGAAAAATGACTTTAGGCAATGGACCAAAAACCATGGCCTAAAGTAAAAAAACTGTGGCCTCAAGATTAGGCAACGAATTGGCAACGGATTTGCGGTCGTTGCATAGGTGGCCGTGGCCTATACTATACGCAACAGTTTTTTTCCGTTTAGGCCAGGAAATTCCAAAACCGTTGTTTATTATGCAACCATTAAAAATGTTGCCTAAAATATTTCAATAGGCAACAATTTTTCGGCCAATATCATGCAACGGTTTTTTTCGTGTTGCTTATTTTTATAGGCCACATTTATGAAAGTGTGGAACAAAATAGATTTGTTTAAATAAAGCTTATAAAAATTGAATCATGTAAAATAATTTAAAATATATTTATTCTATTGAAATAGTAGAAATAAAATAGATTAAATAAGACACTTCTAACATATAATATGAAATTGAAAATTTTCATATATTGCAAAATTATATTGTAATATTGTATACAATTTCATAAGTAACAATGTTTACAACTAATTAAAAAGTATTATGTTCTCCAAAAAAGAAAAAGTAAAATTTATCTTGCACTTTCATTCCTCTTCATCTTCATATACCATTTGGAATTTTTTTATCATTCTTCATCCTCTTGTCTTCACCAACACCTTGAAACAAAAAAAAAAGTTCAATTTATCTCTTATTCACATCCCAACTAATAAAACAAAAATAATGCAAGTCTTAATTGATAAAACAGTAATATATAATGTAGAGGAATTCAACTCGTCAAGAGTGTTTCACCACGTATAAACAACAAAAACTTAGGTCCATTGGTGACCCCTCCAACATGCAGATTACAGATGCCATTTATACTCTTTCAACCAAGTATCTCCATAATTTTCTAGTCACATATGATCATAATCAATTTTGTTACACACTTCTTATGATGAGCATACAAACCTACATAATTTAGGATTGCATATAAATCAGTTTTGAGTAGATCATAATCAGTTTTGATGCTCTTAGCTATTTGAAACTTGAAACTCGTGCATTATATGGATATATAAGGTATCAAAATTATCATGGGTAGCTATACCACGTAACTGCACCATGGGGCTTGCTTGTTTCAATTTGTAAGAAACCCCATATATATTGTGCACGTAAGAGGATCTTGAAATTGAACTCAAATCATGCTAAAACATGAACCCCACATGCATTTAGAATTATATTATGTAAAAAAAGAAGCGGGACAATCATGAAGAAAAGCGAGACCCACCTACATTACTCAATTATTATGCATGAAAAAACTTTAACATTGAAATAGGGAGCCATATGGCCATATATAATACATTCCAAATACATTAAGAAAAGGCTTGTATGAAAGCTAAACTCCTCTATAAAAGCTTGAGGCAATAAATGCCTTTGACAGGTAAATGTATTAACATTTATATGAACACATTCACACCTAACATTTTTAGTCAGAAACAGAGTTTTAATTATTTATAGAAAATATCAAACATGACTCAAATGCACTTATAATACTGTGAAACTCACAGTATTTCAGATTAGACCATCTTCTGTTATTGATTGAATCTGAATCAGCAGAATTGGAGCTAGTTGCATCTCTTTTGTTCTTCAGGTAATTTAGGAAATTGAATAACGTTTTAAAACTTCTTACCTAAATTTGCCTAATTCTAAACCACTATGTATCAATCATCCCAATAAAAAAACATAAAAATCTTTTTACACTATTATTTCTTTCTCTTTTTCTTTTCTGGTAAACTAATAACTCTGCATTTTCTTTATTAACTACAGAACAAAAAGAATTCATATTCAAACAAAATTTGTCTGTACAGCTGCATTTTTACTATTAACTACAGAACAAAAAGAATTCAGATTCAAACAAAATACTAACAGTTATCCTAAATCACAACTTTCAATCAAACATAATAGTAATATCCTCCTGGTTCAAAATCACAACTTTCAATCAAACATGATAATCCAAATTCCATAATCAGGAACTACATATGAATCACAGACAAAGTTGTAATATGGATAATGTATCACAGAAACTATAATTTAATGGATCACAATGATCAAGAGATTTATTACCTTTGCAAGAGATACTCTAACTCTCTTTCCTTAAGTTTTATGATTCTACTGATATGAAATATCGGCAACTATAGTTAAAATGGCTATCACAATTTACAGACAGGCAAGAATGATATAATGGTGTAGGTAGTCACTGAAATGGGAAATTATTACCGCGCTCAACTCTGCTTCTATGACAGCTGCCTCAAACTTAGCCTTCACCATCTCTTCCTAAACAAGAGTATTAGGTGAAAATCAAAAGACTTCAGTCAAAAATATCATCAAGCATCCTGCCTGCACAACATAGACAAGAAAATCAAGCCAAGCATAATCTAAAAGCACGCACACAAAAAATGAATAGTAAGGTGATGCTTCCTGTTGAGCTTTATGACCTACAAAAGCCTTATTATTCAGTTTCTAAGACCTACAGAAGCCTTACTATTCAATCACTATAGCTCGAAGATGACGACAACTCACACGAGGGCGCGACGACGAAGGTGAATGCGCGACGATGAGGCTGAATCGTGCAACGAAGAGGTGAATCGCGCGACGACCACGAGAACTGATGACGGCACGACGACCACGGTGGTAAGTCCCTGGCCGATTAACGATAGACGGTGTGAAGGGTTTCGCAGGTGGTGATGGAGTCGAGAAAAGACGAAGCAGAGGTTGCGTAGGTGGTGATGGAGTCGAGAAGGCGGAATGGGTTTCGCAGGTGGTGATGGAGTCAAGAAGACGGAGCGGGTTTCACAGGTGGTGATGGAGTCGCGAAGACAGAGCGGGTTCACAGGTGGTGATGGAGTGGAGACGGAGCAGGTTTCACAGGTGGTGATGGAGTCGAGATGGAGTGGGTTTCGCAGGTGGTGATGGTGTCGAGAAGACGGAGCGGGTTTCGTAGGTGGTGACGGAGTCGAGAAGAGGGAGCCTTACAAAAATAGGTTTTAATTTGGACACTAAGTGAGTGAGTGGGAACCAAGAATTAGCAAAATGGAGGGAAGAATTACAGCCTTTTCATTTTTTGCTACCAATTTCACTGACATACTAATACTTAGGCGCTAAAATTTATATTTTCAAAATTATTAAATTTATTTTTTAAAATTTATTACAGACAACGGTTTTATGATATAGCCCACACATTTTAAAGCTAACAAAGAAATAAATGTGGCATAAAGTATTCACATTTTGTAAAGTGTTGCCATTGGAATACTTTAAGCCATGCATGTAAAATTGTTGCCTATACTATGATTAGGCAACGCTTTTATATTCGTGGACAAATTTAGTGTTACTTAAAGTCATTTTTGCTGTAGTGGAATCTTTATACAGACACATCAAAACTCCAATAGTGGAAGATACAAGAAAAGGCAAAGCAAATGTTACAATAGTGGTCAGGGGGACTTCATCTGCCATCGTGCATTAAAAAATTGTTCTCGAGATCGAAGCCTCTTATTCAGGGAATGACATTCCAACACGTCTTAACAACACTCAACATATGTACCAAAAACAAACACAAACACAAACAATTTGCTTGCATTGCAGTAACTAGATGTACCTTGACTCTACAAAAGCCACTAGATCACAACCACATGTGATGGAGGGCCAGAGTGACGGAGAGGGCATAACGAAGCTGAATCACGGAGACGACAGAGGCTACGACAGAGACGGGAAACGAAGATAGCGCGACCGCGATGAAGTGGCAAAGACAACGCCGACGGAGATGGTGCGACGGAGCTGGCGCAACGAAGACAGTGCGACAAAGACAGCGCGACGGAGCTGGCGCGACGGAGCTGGCGTGACGAAGACAGCGCGACGGAGCTGGTGCGACGAAGACGGCGCGACGAAGATCGGTGCAACGGAGGCTTAATCACGGAGCGGAATCGATTGACACTCTGAACTTAGGTTTTCGGGTGAAAGGGAAAAATTCCTTAACTTTTCTGATTTGGGAGGGAAGACGTGAAATTTGCAGAAGTCATTAACTCTGAACATGTGTTGCAATCTGCGGAGGTCATAAACCTCCTAAAAAAAATAAAAAACCTCCTTTATTATCAACTTTTATAAAATTTATCATAATCAGTCCATATGATTTTTATTCATGGAGGTCTTTTTAACCTCCATAAAATGACCTATGCTATATATCTTTTTTGTTTGTAGTGTAATGCGCTCGGCCGGATGAACTTCTTCTCAAGCAAGTCTTCTATTTGCTTCTTCAACTCAACCAACTCTGTTGGTGCCATTCTAGAGGGTGCCATGAATACTGGGCCAGCTCCAAGGATAAGATCAATGGTGAAATCTACATCCCTACTCAGTGGTAACTCTGGTATTTCATTTCGAAACACATCCACATATCCCTCCACTACTGGAATTACACTGATCTTCTCGGCGGTACTATTCTTCTCTGTATGAGCCACTATCATAAAACAGGTGGCTCCAGCTTCCACTTCATTTATTGCTCTCTAGGCTGAGATTAACTCCAATCCCTCATGTTCTGGGAATACCAAACTGTGCCGTCCACAATCAATTATAATGTGATTGTTAGAACCCCAGTCCATCCCCAAGATTACATCCAGTCCCTCCAAAGGCAAGCACACCAAGTTCACCTTGAATCTACGACCTGCCACATCCATTGAACACCTAACGCATACTGAACTGTTAGCTACTTGACCTAAGGAGGGAGTTGAAACAAGCAACTCACACCCCAAATCGCGTTTCACCAAATTCAATCTCCCCACACACGCATTGGCCCAAGTCACCGGCTCTTCCCTAGTCCTCATCTGTTGTTGCATGCCTGCCCACCAATAACAGCTTCTGCTCATCTTCGCAGTTCATCACCTTGAAGATCTTCTCACATTTACGGAGAAAAGGTAAGTTATGCACAATATTTAAAAGAGAGATGGACTCGTTTGGGCGAGACTTGCATGGTTTTGCCACTGCTCGTGCACCAAAGACACCAAACCAATGCCAATTTAAAATACAATCATGTTCATTCAATCTATATCATCAATCAAGTTCTAAAACACATTGTAAACATGTTTGAATCCTCAAAACGCAGAAATTGACCATGAATCAAATAACAGTACCCGAAACCCTCATCACATTCTTGTTTCATACCCAAAAGACTTGACACTCCACATTCTCTTCCCAAATTCTCAATTGCAGTGTACATTATACTAGAAACCATAACACATAAAATTCCAATTTGAGAACAAAACGCAGGAACACAAACCATATAAAAATACACATAATTTCAGCACCCCTAACCTGGAATTCTAGGCTAAAATTGGGAAGAAACTTGGTTTTCCTTTGTTCACCACGGTTTTGCTTCAGCCCTCCTCCCAATCAGTCTCTCATAGTTTGTGACCCTCCACCTATAAGGCCAAAGCATAACCACTATGCCAATTCACATTCAGTGATACACTATAATCATTATAAGATTACATTACCAATTCCATGCTCCTACATAATATTAAAATTAATAATAAAACCACAACACATAATTGGCATACATAGGACTCAAACCCAAGTACTCTCACACAATCAAAGTACTCTCAACCACTTGAGCTAGTATTTTTCCATGTCACATCAAACAATAATTAATGCCATAAAGGTTCTTTCTACCCGCATTTATTAATTAATTAATTATTTAATTAATTAATTTCCACGGGTCTTACAGTTGGAAAAGATACAACAATTGTATCTCTTTATTATATGCATTCATCAGACAATCCAAGGATGTTGATTACACCCATACAACTAAAAGGAGACAACTATGAAGAATGGGCAAGGGTGATATGAAATGCGTTGCGAGCAAAGAAGAAATTAGCATTTGTGGACGAGACTATAACCAAGCCAAAGGATGAATCAACTGATATTGAAGATTGGTAGATAGTGAACTCCATGCTGGTCGCGTGGATTTTCAACACCATAGAACCAAGCCTATGTTCAACCATAACTTATATGGAGAGTGTCAAAAATTTGTGGGTGGATCTTCAGCAAAGGTTATCCATTGGAAATAGGGCACATATCTATCAACTCAAGGCAGATTTGGTTGGGTGCAAGCAAATGGGACAAATCGTTATTGCGTACTATGGAAAGGTGAAAGTTATGTGGGATGAATTGGTAAGTTATGAACCAACTCCAACATGTAAGTTTCGCGGTTGCCAATGTGATATTATGAAAGAATTAGAAAAGAAGAAAGGGGAAGACAAGGTCCATAAGTTTTTTATGGGACTAGATGACACAATATATGGAACCGTACATTCCAATATTTTGAGTATGCAGCCTCTACCAAAACTGAACCGAGCATATGCAATAATTGTACAAGAGAAGCGTCACAAAAATATAGCCAAAAGCAAAAGAGAACGAGTTGATGTTGTGGGCTTTGTCATGCAAGTGGGCACTGAAGTAAAGGCGGCTGTTGTTCAAACTAAAGAAAATGGAGCAACATGTAACCATTACGGGAAGATTGGACATGATGCCAATGATTGTTTTCAAGTCATTGACTATTTAGATTGGTGGGACGATAGACCCCGCTCAACAAGATAGAGTGCATGACGCGGATGGGGAAATTCATATGTTGGAGGAGGAAAAGGTCATAATGCTTGAACAAATGTGTCATAAACTAAAGGGATGGAAAGGCAGCAAGCAACAACAAAGGAAGACCCAGAACGAGGAGGAGTACCAAGATTGAGTGGAGAACAATTGACAACATTAATAAACCTACTGCAGACACACAAAGCAGGAGGAATTGACAAATTATCTGCTAAGAATGGTGAATGGTTGATTGACTATGAGGTTTCACACACATGATAAGTGCCATTGAATTATTGACTAAATTACGAAGTATTGTCCTATTTCCAATAGGATTTCCTAATGGAAAACAAACTCATGTTGTAAAGGAAGGAATACTATATTTAGGAAAAAATATTTACTTGTGAAACGTGTTATATGTTCCTAATATGAATTGCACTCTCATACTTGTCGCTAAACTTGCACGAGATTTGAATTGCACTATTACTTTCACTAACAAGTTATATGTGATGCAGGACCAAGCTTCGAGGCTTTGATTAGACTAGGTGAAGAGTGTGATGGGTTTTTTCTGTTTAGGACAATAATACCAGTGCAAGCAAATAAAGCAAAAGCAATAAATGTTGGCAAGCTATGGCATGAGAGATTAGGACATCCTTCCAAATGAATTCTTACCTACCTCCCTGAAGCAAATGGTGGTGATCCTATTGATTTTTGTGATATTTGTTATAAGGCTAAGCAAACTCGTGATGTGTTTCAAGAAAGTCAAAATAAAGCTTATGGATATTTTTCCTTGATACATTGTGACTTGTGAGGACCCTATAAGGTGCCCACATCTTGGTGCAAGTTATGTTTTGACAATTGTTGACGATTTTTCTCGCGTTGTGTGGGTTTACTTGTTGGTTAAGAAGCACGAGGTAGCAGAAACTATTAAAAAATTTTGTACGATGATTAAGCGTCAATTTGAAAAACAAGTTAAAGTTCTTCGAAGTGATAACGGGATATAATTCACATGGTTAAAATCATACTTTGAACAACATGGTATATTGCATCAAACGTCATTTGTAAGGACACCTCAGTAGAACGAGAGAGTTGAGAGGAAGCATAGGCACATTCTAAACATAGCTAGAGCTTTAAGATTTCAAGCCAGTTTGCCTATACGATTTTGGGGTGAATGCATTTTGACTACAAGCTATCTTATAAACCAAACCCCTTCATTTCTTCTTCAACAAAAAAGTCCTTATGAAGTATTGTTTGAAAGGGTACCTACATATGATCAATTGAGAGTATTTGGGTGCCTTTGTTACGTGCACCAAAATGGAAAAGAAAGAGACAAGTTTTGTGAAAGAAGTAGAAAGTGTGTGTTCTTAGGATATCCATATGGAAAGAAAGGATGGCATGTGTATAATGTTGAAAAAGAAGAATACTTGGTCTCTAGGGATGTGGTGTTTCATGAGAATGCTTTCCCATTTGCCATTGGTCAGGATTCCACAAACAATAAAGAACCATAATCAAACATAATAGACTGTGTATTCTTTGATGACCCCAATGAAAGTCAAGGGAACAAAGGGAGTGAGGAGCGAGTTACAACTATAACAAAGAGGTGGAGATTGGGCAATTGTGAGCATGAAAGAGAAGAACAAGGATGTGGAAGTGAAATGATCATAAGTGAGGGAAATAACAATGACAATGGACAAGAAGAGGGTGTAGCTGAGCAAGAGGAACGACTTGGTAGAGGATAACGCCTACATAAGCCCTCAGTCCTATTACAAGACTTTGTGACTTACAATGTAAGGTGTCCGAAAGACCCCACTCACACTCACACCCTATCCAAGTCAAAGTCCTCAGGTAAGAGTCCTTATCCCATAGCCAATTATGTAACATGTGCTAAATTTTCTCCAAAATATCATGCATTCTTAGCTACAATAACCATTGGACATGAGCCCATAGTTTTTTCAGTTGCTATGAATGATGAAAAATGGAGAGAAGCCATGAAGAAGGAATTAGATGCCCTTGAAAGTAGTGGAACATGGACTTTGGCGCCCTTGCCCCCTAGGAAAAAGGCAATTAGATGAAAATGAGTATATAAAATTAAATACCACTCTGATGGAACTGTAAAATGCTATAAAGAACGATTGATAATCCTTGGCAACCAACAAGAAGAAGGATTGGATTAAACCGAGACCTTTGCTCCCGTCGCAAAAATGGCAACAATGCAGACTCTTCTAGCAGTGGCAACAGCCAAACAATGGGAGTTGCATCAAATGGATGTTCATAATGCATTCTTACATGGTAACTTGGATGAAGAGGTGTTCATACAACTCCCACCAGGATTTGCAACCAATAGTCTAAATTATGAAAGTTGAACAATTCTCTTTATGGGCTCCCACAGGCCCCTCGGTGTTGGTTCTCTAATCCTCTGCAAAAGCTGAATACCACTCTATTACAGCCATTACTTGCAAATTAAAATGGCTAAAGGGCCTTCTTGAATCCTTAAGCGTGCACACCCATGAACATATACTATGATAGTCAAGTTGCTCTTCACATAGAAACAAATCTCGTTTTTCATGAGAGAACTAAACACACCGAGGTAGACTGCCACTTTGTACGGGATAATGTTCAACGTGGTACCATCATGACCTCTCATGTTCGCATTACCAACCAGTTTGCTGACATTTTAACCAAGGCCCTTGGGCGTCGACAATTTGATCATCTTATTGGCAAGTTGGGTATTAAAGATCTTCATGCTCCAACTTGAGGAGAGTATTGACGGAAATATGATTATGGTGATTGTAGGAGCAATATTATATAATGCAAGTTTAGGAACGTTACTATAGGCACCTGATTTGTTTATGTTAGCAGAGAGAGATGGAGAGAAGAGTATAATGCATACAATGATAGAGAGCAGAGAAATTAGAATGTATTTCTCATATATCTGAAAGTGGAGGATACAAAGTATTTATACAAAACAGAAACATAATAGGAACTAATAACTGCCAAACTCAATGCAGTTATTACAGTTATGATATTTTGAATTACAACAACAACACACCCCTCTTAATCCAAAATATTAATCGATTTCAAACCCAGCAGCTCTCTCAACTTTTCAAATCTGCTTTGTCTTAGAGCTTTTGTAAACACATCAACTACTTGATCCTCTGTAGGACAGTACACCAGCTCCAATCTGCCTTGGCATACTTGATCTCTTAGGAAGTGGAACTTTGTTTCTATATGTTTACTTCTTCCATGGCATACATGATTTTTTGACAAACTGATGGCAGATTTGTTATCGACTAAAAGCTGAATTGGTTCTCTGCACTCAAGTTTCAGCTCTTTAATAAGTGCTGAAAGCCATAGACATTGACAAGTTGTTTCAGCAGAAGCAATATATTCTGCTTCACAAGAGGACAAGGCTAAAACATTCTATTTCTTGGAGCACCACGAAATAGGTGCATGCATGTATTTGAAGAAATACCCAAATGTACTCCTTCGATCCATTATATCCCCACACTAGTCTGAGTCAATCCAGACCTCCATATTTCCTTCATCTTGACCTGTTCTTCTTGGAAAGAAAAGTCCAAGTTCTGTTGTTCCCTTTAAGTATTTGAGTATATGTTTTCCTGCAGCTAAATGTGATGTCCTTGGGTTGTTCATGAAACGACTAACCAAACCAACCCCATAGCTAATATATGGTCTGCTATTACAAACATATCTTAGAGACCCTACAACCTGTTTATAAAGGGTAGCATCAACCAGCCTTTCATCTGTTGCTTCACCAAGTTTCAGATTAGCAATAACTGGTATAGGAATCGAATTGCAATCTGCCATGTGGAATTTACTCAAAACTCCACTGATATACCTTCTCTGATGCAGCAAAATTCCCTTGGAAGTATGTTTGAATTCCAGACCCAGAAAATAATTCAATCTCCCAAGATCAGTCATTTCAAATTCTGAATTCATCTTTTGTTTGAATAGCTCAATCTCAGCTTGTGAATCTCCTATTACTAGCAAATCATCAACATACAAGAAGATCAGCAGCAAATTATTGGGTGAGAAAACTTTCACATATACTCCATATTCAACTGTACATTTATTGAATCCAATCTACAGCAGAAATGCATCAATGCATTTGTTCCAGGCACGTGGGGCCTATTTGAAGCCATATAAAGCTTTATGCAGTTTGAACACCTTATGTTCTTCTCCTTTCCTTTCGAATCCTGGTGGTTGCCTCACATAAACCTCCTCCTCTAGAGGTCCATTTAAGAAAGCTGATTTGACATCAAGCTGACTTATTTCCCAACCTTTCCAACTTGCAACAGCTATCACAAGCCTTACTGTTTCAAGCCTTGCAATTGGTGCAAAGACATTCGTGAAATCAATTCCTTGTTTCTGTAGAAAACTTTTTGCCACCAGTCGAGCCTTATGTTTTGCTATGCTTCCATATGGTTTAAACTTGGTTTTGAACACCCACTTAACATCAATTAGATGTTTATGGTGAGGCAAGTCTACTAATTCCCAAGTCTTGTTCTTCTTTATGGACTTTAGTTCTTCAAGCATGGCCTCCTTCCATTCTCTTATGTCAACAGCTTGCTCCCACATTAGTGGTTCTAAATCAGCCAGGAATGCCAGATGCACGAGTTCTCCATCATCTCTAATTTCACAATCAGCCATAACTTCATGATCTGTTAGTCTAGTGGAAGGAAATCTCACCCTCTGTGAACTTCTGTTGGTGTTATTTCCACTGCTGGTGCTGGTTGTGGCAGCAGCTTTGTCTTCAAGCAGACACGAGATGTGGCTTTTCTCAGCAGTTACTGCCACGAGCTCCCAATTTCACTTTGCAGCCTCATCAACAACTACATCTCTACTTATCAAAATTTGCTTCTTCTTTGGATTATACAGTTTGTAGGCACCAATTGAGTGGTATCCAACCAATATAAGGGCCTCACTTCTATCTTCAAGCTTCTTACGTTTCTCAGTTGGTATGTGCATATGAAAAACTAATCCAAAAATTCTGAGGTGGTGAACAACAGGTTTTTCTCCTGTCCAAACTTCTTTAGGGGTACAATCTGTCAAGGCTCTTGTACGAAACCTATTTAGTACATAGGCAGCTGTAGAGACTGCCTCTCCCTAGGAATAGTGTGGTAGCCCCTTTCCTTTTATCATACATCTACACATGTCAAGTAGCATCCTGTTTCTCCTCTCAGCAACCCCATTGTGTTGGGGGTGTAAGGTGTTATCACTTCATGATGTATCCCCTTTGATTCATAAAATTCCATGACTTCTTTTGAATTAAACTCACCTCCTCCATCAGTTCTGAACACTTTTAATTTCAGACCAGATTGTCTTTCTACTGATGCATAGAACTTCACAAAATTTGCAAACACCTTTTTCTTTTCTTTCAACAAATAGAGCCACATTTTCCTTGTCCATTCATCCACAAAGATAAGAAAATACCTATTGCCTCCAAGTGAGAATGTATCAAAAGAACCACACACATCTGAGTACACAATGTCAAGTGGTTGTTTTGATCTCTTTGGTGCACACTTTTTAAACTCCTCTCGCGTTTGTTTGTCAACGATGCAACCTTCACAAGTTTTATCAGGAACATGAATCAGTGGTAGTCCACTTACTAACTTCTTACTGCTTAATTGACCCAAACTCTTGAAGTTTAGGTGCCTGAATCTGTAGTGCCAAAGCCATCCTTCCTCTTCAACATTCACTGATGCTAGACACTGGATAGCTGTTGCATTGAGGTTGATCTTAAAAGTTCTGTTTCGTGACAGTGGTGCTCTAAGAATCAACCTTTGTTGTCCATCATACACCTTTATGTGATTTTGCTGCATTGACATAGTATAACCCTTCTCCAGTAATTGTCCCAAACTTAACAAATTATTTTTCATGTTGGGAACATACAACACATCACTCATGTAAGCAGTTTTACCATCTTTTCGAGTGATCATTACTTTGCCAACTCTTTCTGCTATTATTGTGCTGTTGTTCGCGAATCTGACATTGCTTCTCACGCTTGGATCAAGATCTATCAGCCACTCTCTCCTTCCTGTCATGTGGTTGGAACACCCTGTGTCCAAATACCAGCAGGACTCGTCTTCTCCACTGTTTGTTGTGACCATTAACAGCACATGATCAGATTCACTATCACTCTCGTCTTGGGCAAGATGTGCTTCATCACCTTTCTTGTTCTTCTTGCTTGAACTGTTGTGCCAACATTCATAGGAATAATGGCCAAACTTATCACACGTATAGCATTGTACCTTCCTTTTATCATATGGTTTCTTGCCTCTACCTCTGCCATGTCTTCCTCCTCCTTTGGTACCATCATTTTGGCTAGTACCAGATTCATCCACTGACTGCTCAGAATACTCTCCAGATCTGCCTCCACTTCTGCCACCCCGTGATCTCCCTCTTCCTCCTCTGCCACCACGTCCTCAGAAACGTTGATTATCAACCCTAGTACTGAAGGCTTGATCAGTACTTTTCTCATTGTTCTTTCTTTCAATCAGTCGTTGCTCATGCGCTTCCAAAGAATTTTGCAATTCTTCAAGACTCATCTTCTCAAGATCCTTGCATTCTTCAATGGCGACAACGATGTGATCATACTGGGGTTTAAGTGTTCGAAGGATTTTAACGACAACCTTGTTGTTCTTCACAGGTTCATCACAGGCTCTCATGGAATTGACCAAAACTTGCAACCTTCCAAGATAGTCTGCAACTGATTCTTGATCTTTCATGCACAGTAATTCATACTGTCGCTGCAGGGACTGTAGTTTAACTGCCTTAATTTTTCCAGCATTACCATATGTTTCTTGCAAGATGTCCCATATCTCCTTGGATGTTGTAGCTTTCGAGATTTTATGGAAAACAGTGGTAGATACACACTAGTGCAGTAACATCCGAGCTTTGCAATCCAGCCTTCGACTCTCTTTGTATGCATTCTTTGTTTCATTTGTAGCATTCTTGGCTGGTTCTTGCAGTCCTTTCTTTACGATATCATCCACCTCCTGAAAACCAAGAATGGCTTCCATCTTGACACACCAATCACCATAGCTTGTGCCATCGAACACAGGCAAGTTGCCAGAAATCACGCCTCCAGCAGCCATGAAGCTAATACACGCAGCAAGCTTCTATCACACTATTCCACACCCTCAGATCCTCCTGGGTCGGAAGGGCTCTTGATACCACGGTTAGCAGAGAGAGATGGAGAGAAGAGTATAATGCATACAATGATAGAGAGCAAGAGAAATTAGAATGTATTTCTCATATATCTGAAAGTGGAGGATACAAAGTATTTATACAAAACAGAAACGTAACATGAACTAATAACTGCCAAACTCAATGCAGTTATTACAGTTATGATATTTTGAATTACAACAAGATCAGATTCACTATCACTCTCGTCTTGGGCAAGATGTGCTTCATCAGCTTATGATTTGTTCCAGATTCCTCTTTATTCTCTGCATTAACTTTGTAGCTGTCAAGATCTTTTTCTTAAGATTGTATTCTTGTATATATTATGGGCTTGGGTCTTTGGTATAAGACATAGAAAACGGTTTTCCATCTTCTCTTTTTACAATATCAATTGGTTTCAGAAACAGCCCAACCACGAGGCAAATCATCCGTTCCAGAACCTTCATTCCCGAATGCTAAAACATTGTTTAGTGTTGCATGTTTTTTCTGTTGTGTGCGACTTATCTTATTCTTTATTTTTGTTGTGTGCGACTTATCTTATTCTTTATTTTTGTTGTGTGCTATTCATCTAATAAGTTTGAACCCTGTTTCTTGTTAGAGCAAAATCAGTTTTTAATTTGTCAATATTTGTGTCTGCATTCTTATTGTTTCTGCATCCTTGGTGTTTCCGCAAGTTTTATGGTTGGGACTAAAGCTTAATGTTTAGGATTAAAATGTGTGCAATAGGAGATTTTTCCAACCTTTTGACGCCAACGATTACTATGGAGTAAAGCAATTTATATACTTAGGTTGGTTTCACTCTTTTTTTTTAATTAATTGCCGGCCTTTGACTTTTCTAAATTTTCTTGTGATGGCTATTGCTTTCCTTTTATTTTATTATTGTTTTGCATTGGATTCTCAAAATACTTATTTAAATTTATTGTTTTAATTATCAAATAAATTTTTAAAATAAAAAAATTGCATAGAAATCTATGTCCATTAATTAATAGAGAAAACATTAAATTAGTATATTTAGAGACGTGTCTTGGAACATCACTTCCTTTCATTAATAAAAAAAGAAGTAAATAAGTTTTGGAGGGGTCCACTGTCACCTTTGTCATGTTTCAATAAAATGCAGTATTATCCGAAACTTTGCTGAAAAGTCAACGAGTAGTTATCGATGAACTACTCCATATTTCTATTATCTCATTTATAATAAAAAACCCTTTTATATTTTGTTAATAATGTATTTTCTAAAATATCTTTTAAGACTAAATTTTGACATTCATACCATCAATATATATTCTTATTTTATAAGAGTATTTCAATATTAATATTAAAAAGTTAACAAAATTTAATACATTTCAATTATTTTTTACTATACGTGAAGTTAATTATCCTAATGGAAAAAGATGGAAATATATATTTCCTGTTATTAATTTTTATGAACTAACTCACATTCAACCATTAATAATTTATCATCACTGAATTTGCAATTTGGAAAGTACAAACAACAAGAATGAAATTCATCATTCATCTTATTAATTAACTTACTTTCTAAAGTATAACAACAACATCAATATCAACATACAAATTTCATTCACTAAAATAAAATTTTGCTATCCCATAACACAAATATCCTTATTACACAAATATAAAATTAATGTCTAAAGAAAATAACAAAACACAAAGAGAGCACGATCTCAAATCCATGAAGAGCAGTGACATTCAATCAGAGACAACAATCCAAAGCACAGCAACAGCACAATCCAGCACAACTGCACGAAAAAGAAGGCACATGCTTTGAGAAATAAAAAAACATATTCACATAGGAAGTGCTCTCATTTATTAGTCAAGAAATTATGATATTTTCTAACTGCATTTTTATTTTTCAATTCTTTTATAACCATCATAACAAACCAGTGTAATTTAATACAGTTGCTTATTAAAGACTCAACAATTAAATTGCTGAGATCAACTGCACTAGATAAGTTATGCATTAGATCAACTGCAATAGATAAGTTATGCATTGACAACAATTTTTTAAGTATAATTTATAGAGTTAGATATATTTTAATTCTTTAATTTTTACCAAAAATTATAATTAATTTCTTTTAAAATTTTGGACTAATTTAATTTTTTCTGTTTAAAAATATGAAAATTTGGTCTTCTTAACTAATATTTTTAAAATTTATTTGATAAATATATTTTTTATTAATATTGAAACAAAAATGTTTTAAATATATAAACAAATCAAATATTATCATAATACATTTGAAACATCAAACAAATTTAACAAAATTTAGTTAAAAAAATAAATTCATGCATCTATATTAAAAAATTAGATTTGATCACAGTTTAAAAATTAAAACCAATTTCAATTTTTATTTAAAATTAATGAATATAAATATATTTAACCATAATTTCTAATATTAGAATCCTAATTAACCCAAACTTTTAATTTATAAATTATTTCCTTTATATCCTTGATATACTTACTGTGAGCAATACCCTAATAAAGTAGACAAAGTAGCATTTTAGGTATAAATTATTAACTCACCATCCTTTCCAGAAACCATCACCCCTGGTAGTGGTTTTGACTGGAACAGTTTGTTGAGCAGAATCACCATCTTTGGTAGGATAACCCACTGGTGGTGGTGGAGCTGTTAGGTTGCTCTGATCCACAGGGTATGCAATCACTGACACGATCAAGAAAATATAATTAATCCCAGTTAGATATAATTTAACAAAAAAATAAATCTTTTATATATAAATAAATCATTTTTATTTTGATATAAAGCATGGATTTTTAATCAGACACACATATATGATGATCAACCCATCCTTAATCCATTGATCATGTTTAACCCCCAAAAAAATAAGAGGGATAAAGTTTTTTTTGACTAATCTTAGTGAAACAATATTAAAAGTTACAAAAAAAAAAACATATTAAAGACTTACCAGGAGTTTGTTGTTGGTTACTCATGGTTAGAATTCAGATGAAGTTGGTCTTAATTTTTTTCTTTTCTTGCAGTGAGAAAGAGAGAAGAGAGAATGCGTGATTGTGAGGAGGACTGAGAGATGATGTTGTTATAAATAGATTCTTCATTCATAAAGAAAAGCGCGTTTTAGGTGCCAGCGAAAGACAACGACAAAAAATCGAATTAAACATGCTTTCACACCTTAATAAATGTTATTCAATATGCTTTACACATACTTTGAGAAAAATATTAAATATACAACTTATTAAATAGTTTCAATTTTTTTAATAAATATACTTTTGCATGCATTATGAGGAGAGATATTAATTATCATTCTTTCTGTGCATAACAACTTCACACCAAATTTATATTAAATTTTCTTAATCACTTAATTTTTTTCTAAATATTCTTCTTATAAAACAAGTATTACAGGTAATAAGGGTGCAAAATAGTTTTAAAAATATCATGAATGAATTAAAAATAGTTAAAATTTCTTACACCTTACACAAAATATGCTTTTTACTTGGAAATGGAAACAGTATATATAATATTTAGAACAATTGATAAAAATATTCATTTACTGAGAAAGTTGATTTATTTAACTTCAAATTTTCAATAAATAATATATTTAATATAACATCTATTATGTATAAAAAAACGTTAAATTATAAGGATTTTCAGAAAAATAAATAAAAGGCATAGATATTTTTTTATCAGTGATCATTGCCCCCACAATTAGGCAGACAGATTTTCTTGTTTAAATAATGAACTGAAAAATTAATTCTGATAAAATAATGATGTAAAATTTCAAAATTAATCAAGATTATATTTTATAATTTATTTTTTTTATACATCATAAATTTTTATTTGAATTTTGAATTTAAAATAAAAAATTGTACAAAACTGAATAAAATCACTTATTATATGTTTAAAGTTAATGAGCAACTATATATATATATAGTTGTTATATAATTTAATTATATTTTATTATTATATTTATTTGCATATAATTGTAAGTGTGATAGTATAATAATAATATAAACAATTTTATGTATTTAATCGACAAAAAGTAATAGATAGTATGTTTTTCAAATATTTTTTATTAAAATAAGAAAAACAATATAATACATGATGGTTTTTCAATTTTCAATTATAATAATACTTTTACTAAAATTATATTTAACATGCTTTTTGAAAATAAAATATAATACGGAAAGAACTTGTTGTGATATTAGTATACAAATAGAAAAGTTGCAGCATCCCCTTCAAACCAGGTCATATCTAGTATCTAGTTCTATCTTGAAACCAGGTCATATCTGGTTCTATAGGCACATCGTATTTTTGTCCTTCCCTTTGCTGCGTTCATTAAAGTTTCAATCATTTTTTCAAATTTCTTGACCTTTCTTTTGTTGTTGGTTCATGCTGTTTCATTAGTTTTTTTTTTTCACAAAAATAACTTTTTAAAACTTCAATTTTTACAAAAAATATTATTTTTTAATATTTTTAATTATTTTAAATATATTTTTATAAAAGTTGTTAGGTGATTAAAATTAACATCGGAGTGGTAACTAGAGATGATAACAAGGTGGGGAGGACAGGATTCGTAATTCTTTACTTATCTCCATACAAAAAATTTATGTATAGGTATGATAAGATGAAAAATATCTTAGTGATCTAAGAAAACTTTTCAAATATCAACATAGTCCATGATTGATAAATAATGAGAATTATTTTAGCAAACCAAACAATTCTTCAAATGAAACAAAAATTAATAATAATAAAGTAAAAAGATATAATTTTTTTATATTACATAAAGGAAAAGTTCATGCTATTAAACACTTGAATTAAGAGTTTTAAACATTTTCTTTTGAAAGGAAAATATACAATAAATAAAAATATTAAAAATAAATAAAAATATTCAAATGTGAGAATAAAAAAAATTAATTAACATACATCAATTGATCATAATTGAGTAAATGTTATGATAAGATGAAAAATTTATTGGAGATAAAAGTTCATGCTATTAAACACTTAAATTAAAAGTTTTAAACATTTTCTTGTGAAAGGAAAATATACAATAAATAAAAATATTCAAATGTGAGACATAAAAAAATTTAATTAACATACATCAATTGATCATAATTGAGTAAAGGTTATGATAAGATGAAAAATTTATTGGAGATGCGAATGAATTTCACGAAAAACAAACAATTAGAAGAATTAAAAAAAATGTACAGTAATATATATATATATATATATATATATATATATATATATATAAGGTTACTAAATTGACTATGAATATTTTAATAATTTAAACGGAAATGGGTATTATGGCGGGTATGGAGGCGAGGATAGGGAGAATATGTACATCCTGATACCCATCCTCATACTCAATTGAAAAAGTCAGAAATTCTCCATACCCATACTCGTAACTAGTCAATGTGGGGATTCCCATCAAAATGAAGACGAATTCGGACAATAATCATAGGAACAGATTTATTTGTCATATCCCTAGTGGTAACTTCATCTTTGATTGTTAATAACTTATTTTTAATAAAGAATAATAAAGACTTATAATAGCAAAAGTGGATCTTGTACACGTTTTGATGAATCTATCATACCTAGCTATATATATTTATTTCAAATTGTTGTAAAATTTGTTTATTGCAAAATATGCAGTTGCAATTTGGCCACTATAACTAGAGCAATTTCGATTTGGTATTTACAACAACATGACTGTTGTTGAGCTATTACAAGATATTCATCATGAGCCATGAGATTTTAACCCATCACTATCCCTCATGCACACCTATAAATAGGTGGTCTTATGCTCTCCTAAAACACACCTTCTCAATTCTCTTGGCTCTCTTCTCTCTTCTTTATTTACTTCTGTTGTTCTGGGTTACTTCCTCTAAAAAGAGGAGTATTTTCTTGCTAGTTTTGAGATCCTCAAGATAATCTAGGAAGTTCTTGTTATATCATGGGGGACTTGCGCAACACACTACAGATAAATCCTTAAGGGTAGTGAATCTACATGCCTCAGGAAGTGCTATTTTTTTTTGGTTCTTCGGTTTTCTAACAATCTTAAGGACTTATAGATTGACGATATGGACTTTGGAGAGAAGAAGAATTTTTTTTTATCAGGTATACATGAGTTTGTATACTCCTTACCTACAATTAAGGACGAGCACAACCAGTTATTTAATCATTTACCAATCTTAAATATTTATGAATGTGGGGGTGCATGTAATTTTACTCAATTATTTGGAGAAAAAAAAATTGAGTGAATTTAACCTCTATTTTCAAAGGAAAAGAAAATAATTATTTGTGATGGCTTTTCACCTAATGATATTTAATATTTATAGAGATGATGCCATTATATATGTGTATATGATATGCTAATGATTGATATATACATTGAGATAGTCTCTATAACTAGTTTCTAGAATTTAATTTTGAATATGAGTTGATTATAGGTGAAGCCATCGTGATTTTAGAAGCTAAAATCATAAGGAAGGGAGATAGTATAAATTGTGATTTGATATCTCTTATGATACTAATTCTAAATTAAGAAAAAATAGAGGAAAATTATTTTTCTGAACCTCAGTATGCCTAGATAATTCGGAACTTACTACTTTTGATGAGCCTTCCTATACCATATATTTCTTATGTAGTAGGTAGACTGAGAAGATACACTTAATATTCTAATTAGGAATATTGAGATGCACTTATGAGATACTTAAGAGATTAAATAGAATATGCCATTGAATATAGTGGATTTTCCGCTGTACTAGAAGGGTACAATGATGCTAACTGAATTTTTGATTCAGATGAGACAAAATCCACTAGTGGTTATTTATTCACACTTAGGAGTAGTGTGATTACATGAAGATCAGTCAGACAAACAATTATTGTTAGATCAACAATAGAACATGAGTATGTTGTTCTTAAAATGACTAATAGTAAAGTTGAGTAGTTGACGGATTTCTTAGCTAACATTCCATTAGGAATGAAAAGACATTGTGATTGTCAATTGCTAATAGCTATAACTAAAGAGTGGAACAATTTCCATTGATTGGGTGAAGTCATAATGAAATTTTATGAATCCTTTGACAAAACCCTTGAGAAGAAATATAAAAACATCGAAGGGAATGAGACTTAAGCCACTTGAAACAAACAAGTGATGGTAACCCAACCTTTGTGATTGGAGATCCTGTGAATAAGGTTCATATAAGTAAAAACAAGTCACTTATTAGTTTTGATAGCACTAAATTGATTTTAATCAATTATGTCCATTCCTATGGTGTGTTAAAAGTGCTAAGACTGCATTATTGAGAGGTGAAACTTTGTAATTAAAATTCTCTGAAGTGTAAGAATTTTAGCTTAAACAAAGTTTTAATGATTTTCATATCCCTTATGGGTGGTGTATGATTTGCAGTATACACTTGATGAAATCACCTATATGAGTGTCAAGTGGGGCTGTTTGTATGAGATCTTGGCATGATCTATAGAGCACTCATAAATACCGGGCACGCACATGGCCTAGTAGCGCAAAACATCGATAACAACAAGGATTGTGGGGGTGTATTGTGATTGATAAACCGCTAACACACATCAAGTGTTTTTTGTTCATATAGCTTGCTATACCAACTACACTATGTGTTAAGTTTCTTAATCTAAGACTGGTTCATATAGCTTGCTATACCAACTCTGATGTTTTACATCTTATAAGAGACACATGATTTTCTTCTTATCTTCTTTTCTTCTATTTCTCATATTTTGCATTTGTTGGGGATTGTTGTAAAATTTCTTTATTGCAAAATATGCAGTTGCAATCTGGCCATTATAGCTACAGTAGTTTCGATTTGGTATTTACAACAATATGACTGTTGCTGAGCTGTTACAAGATATTCATCATGAGCCATGTGATGTTAACCCATCACCATCCCTCATTCACACCTATAAATAGGCGGTCTTATGCTCTCCTAAAACACACCTTTTCATTTCTCTTGGCTCTCTTCTCTCTTCTTTATTTACTTTTGCTGTTATGGGTTACTTCCTCTATCAAGAGGAGTATTTTCTTACTAGTTCTGAGATCCTCGGGACAATCCGGGAAGTTCCTGTTGTATCATGGGTTCTTGCGCAACACACTATAGATAAATCCTTAAGGGCAATGAATCTACATACTTCAAGTGCTATTTTGTTTTTAGTTCATCAGTTTTCCAACACAAATAACAATATTAACATTTAAAATGAAAATAATTTAAAAAATAAATTTTTATTATATAATTATAAAAGTAAAATATTCAATAATTTAAATAATTAATATTTATAAATTAAATTTTAATTATTATTATTGTTATAACAATAAAATAATTTAATATTTGTAATACTTTAATTATTAATACTTTGACTATTAATATAACATATTCTTGAAAGGGTCTTATAGATTATTTCTATTGCTATGGTTATGAATACATGTTAATCCTATTGCTATGGTTAAGTTAATATTGATTTCCTTTTTTTTAAACTCAATTAAGTCTTTTTGTTAGTACCTTACACTAAGTGTTAAAAACATGTCACTGTCACGGTCCATACCTATTTTGTTTATTTTTTAATTTAATTTATTTAATTTATTTTTTTTGTTAAATATTTTTTTTCTCATGTCAGATATCATGTTATAACATGTGGTCTTATTAGTGTAATGTGACAAGAACAATGCTATTGTAAGGTCCTGTTCTTTTTTCTGCCTTAACATAAAGGGCTGCCCCAAATCTGATGGGCCTAAGAGTTGGCCCAAAGGTTAAAGCTGAACCCAGGCTGCCCTAATGCTCACACTTTCTTTCATTCTCAGATTAGCAACCGTCTTCCTCTCCACCGTACCACTAGAGCTCTACTAGGGTTTTTTCTCGCCTCGAACCAGTCCGCCCAAAAGCTCAAATAGTGATTTCTACTCCACGTAAGTGATTCTAAACCTACTGTATTTACTTCCTAAAGCTGTTCTTCGTATTTCACCGTTTAGAGTTCGAAATAATCATGTTTTTCCTACTATTTCGTTGTTCCGCCAGTTCTGCAAGTCCATCACTCGAGCTGTTGTGCTCCGAGATCCCGTGTCAAAGTTTTGTTAGCCCTTTTCCAGGTACGAGAAGTTAGGGTTTCAAGTTTTAAGTTGTTTTGTCCTGTTCTTGAGTTGGTTGTTGATTGTATGGATTAATCTTCCGTTTTGATGCGTGAGAATACCTTGTATGATTGGTTAGTTTGAAAAATATAGCTGCTGCAAGTGAAACAGTGGCGAGACCTATTAATCTCGCCCAAACGAGCCAGTCTCGCCTAGGCGAGACAAACAGGGATTCTCCCAAACTCGTTTGCGCGAAAGGTCACCCAGGCGACCCGCTCAATTTTTGAGCGAGCGAACATCTCGCCTAGGCGAGAGGGGTCTCGCCTAAGCGAGATCCCGCGTTGGTTTCTGGATGCTCTTTCGAGCCCTCGCCTAGGCGAAGGGGGCTCGCATGAGCGAGCACGTCTTGCCTGAGCGAGCACGTCTCGCCTGAGCGAGCACGTCTCGCCTGAGCGAGCACGTCTCGCCTGAGCGAGACCCTTCAGCCTGAGCGAGGGGCTGGACGAGGCAGTACGCTGTTTGAGTGCTTGTTTATTCTTCGATGATTGGTATTGGTTTGGGTATGAATGTTATGATAAGAAACATCTATATAATGGAATATTATGTATGCTTGACATGAATCATGAATTGTAGATGATGGATTTGGTATGAAAATTGGCATGTGAACTAAATGAGATGGGTATTATTAAAGTGGCATGATAACGAGATGAGTTGGGTCCTATGTGCATGGATGGATTATGATGAGTTTGAATGAGTTGAACTTGGAACGTGAAAGGATTGGCTTTAAAGATTGACATACTGGTTATATCCTTGCATGGTGAATACTATTTGACTGTGTGATCATATTTTGTCTGTGTCAGTGCATAATTCCTTGGGGTCTCTAGGTGAGACTTTCAGGGTTGCGCTTCAGTGGTCGGGACGTAATTCCATGGCCCCTGTTAGTGGGTGCCCATGGTGGTGCCCCATCTGTATAACTAGGTAAAGATTCAAGGTAAGAATTGCATCCTGACACTCTAAGGGGTCAGTTAGTCTCACTTAGAGCAGATTGACTCCTGTGGTGAGAGTAGCAGGAGGCCTGAAATTCATTAAGGGCTAACCTTGTGGTGAGGGAAATTGATTCATTGAAACACTTGTAACACATAGCTCGGGGGTGAGCAGAGGTATCCACCACAAGTGTAAGCGTCCGCTGAATCCGACCATGGTTATATGTATCCGGATGAGTCGAGTCGTGTCGTAGTGTATTGCCTGAACAGTCATAACATGCTTGGTTGATTTGAATGTATGGTATTGTGGAATTATATCTGGTTTAATGGATGAACTCTTTTGTGCTCTGGCTTACCCTACTTTCTTTGTTGTGTGATCTGTTGTGTGGTACTCTCTTTTGCGATGATCATCAACTTGTTGGTGTGAGTAGATGTGAGGAACACCCGTAGGCAACAGGGGGATGGAGATTCCGCTGCATAGTCCGCGTGGACTAATTCATATTTCCGTATGAGTTTATCTAGAGCTGCGACCCACGTAATTGTTCGTCCATAGATTTATGTACCTTGGTTAACTTTTCATCTAGTTTTCTCGTGGGCATCGTGGTGTGCCATGGATTGTATGGAGTTGAGTTTAAAACTCCCAAGTTGCGCCTTTATGTTATCTTTCTTGTAACGCTTCCTTTAATTTCGCATACTTAATTAAATGGGGTGCTACAACTATAGTATGATAGTTTTTATTCAATTCAATATTTATATGTATGTTTGATTAATTTAGTTTCAAGCTGTTTTAAAAATAAACAATGTTGTTTCTTTTCAATGACCAAAATTATTATTTATATAAATTTTATATTGATACTTATATTAAAATTAACTTTTTATTAAATATTACTAAAATCATTTTTAAACCAACTCTAACTATACTATTAGATTTTTTATATTAATTATTTTTAATCCTATAAAAAATATTTATTAATAATATAATAATTTTAAATACTTGCTGAAACTTAAATTTATATAATAAATTTAATAACATTTATACTATAAATAACAAATTATTGTCTTTACTTAAAATAAAATAAAATATAGAATAAAAATTTGCCTGACTTAAAAATATTAAAATTTAAAATAAAAATAGTTTAAAAAATAATTTTTATTATATTATTAGAAAAATGATAATATACAATAATTTAAGTAACTAATATCAATAAATTAAATTTTAATTATCATTATTATTGTTATAACAATAAAGTAGTTTAATATATAATTGTTTTATTTTAATATGTTAAAAGTCAATTTTAATAAAAATATCAATATGACATTTATACAATTAATACATTTGTTCTCAATTTAAATTTAAAGAGGGATAACATTACTTCAATTAAAAAAATGGGACAACATTGAATCTAACAAACATATATAGAAACTAAATTGAATACAAGATAATGACTCTTAACACTGACACTTACACATATAACATTGTTCTTTCACATAGCACTGACAGTATCACCTGTTATGGGACCTGATACATGAATAACAAAACTTTGTGAAAAAAATAATGTAAAAAAAAATAAAAAATTAAAAGAAATTACGAATTGACATATAATATATATTTAATATATTTAATGTTGTTTGTGAGATATTAACAAAAATGACTTGATTGAGTCTGTAAGGCCCATTTATTCTGTCCCTTTTATTTTAAGGGTTACCCCAATCTTATGGGCCTAAAGGCTGGCCCAAAGAGGAAGGACCAGACCTAATCTGCCAACCCTAATCTTTGTGCTCATTTTTCGTAACACAGAACTTTCACACCCTTAGAGCGGCTGCCATTTTCCTCTGCTAGGGTTTACTCCCAACCTAGAACTAGTGAGCTCAATTACGTTTCCTAGCCTCGTGTAAGTGCTCTACACCTCATGTCTTGTTTTCTTTCCGCTCATATGTTTGTACTTCCAGTTGGGGCTTCGTCGTAGACATACGCCCATTCTTTCGCAGCTGTTCTTCCAGCTCGGTAATCTGCATCTGGAGCTTTCGCGTTCCACTGTTGGAGACGCACCCTTCTCTTAGTTCCATCCAAGTACGGGGAAGTTAGGGCTTACTATTTTATTTCATTTTCTTATATGCTTGGTCTGGTTTCGTGAACCAAATGTTGGGTTACCATTACAAACTATTTGGGAGCTGTTAAAATCATGTTTTGATCTGTTTGGATGTATCTGCCTGCGTGAACAGTGTCGGGTTATGGTTATCTCGCCCAAGCAAGTACATCTCGCCTAGGCAAGATTGGCAGTAACTCGCCCAGGCTGCTTGAGCGAACGGTCGCCCAGGCGACGAGCGCCAGTTTTAAGCGAGAACCCATCTCACTCAGGTGGGGTGGTCTCGCCTAAGTGAGCGGGCGCGACAGTGCCACTTTTCCTAACTCGATCCCTCGCCTAGGCGGAGGGTGCTCGCCTGAGCGAGAGAGACCTCTCGCTTGAGCGAGGCTCTTCTGCCTGAGCGAAGGGCTGAGCGAGGAGTATGTATGTTGATGGATTTCTTTGTTCTTGGATGTTGAATACATGTATGAATTGTTTATACCTTTCTAAGTATGAATTGAGTGGCTTTGCATGAATAAGATGAATGATGAATTGTGATCCATGAGTTTTAACATGATATGAGTATGCTTTTGGTATGGGATGATTCATGGAATTAAAATGACGTGTTGGTTTGGCATGAGACATGAGTGACGGTTGGTTAATGAATATGGCATGGTGTCGGTATGAAACACACTCCTACTTTCATGGTTTGGGATTGGTGAATGAAAGAGATTGACATGAGATACAATGGAGGATGGAATTGCCAAGGTTGGCATGGGATATTTACATATGCGTGTTGAATAATTACTTGTTTTGATGATGATTTGGTCTGTGGTCAGTGCGTAATTCCTTGAAATCCCTAGGTGGGGTTTTCAGGGTCGTGCTTTAGTGGTCGGGACGTAATTCCATGGCCCCTATTAGTGGGTGTCTATGGTGGTGCCCCATCTGTATAACTTGGTAAGGATTCAAGGTAAGGTTGCATCCTGATACTCTAAGGAGTCAGTTAGTCTCACCTAGAGCGGACGGACTCCTGTGGTGAGAGTAGCAGGAGGCCTAAAATTCATTAAGGGCTAACCTTGTGGTGAGGGAAATTGATTCATTGTAACACTTATAACACATAGCTTGGGGGTGAGCAGAGGTATCCACCACAAGTGCAAGCATCCACTGAATCCGACTAGGTTATATGTATTCGGATGACTCGAGTCGTGTCTTAGTGTAATGTTTGTGAAGTCATAACATGCTTGGTTGATATGTGTATATGGGATTGTGAAAATATATTTGATTGCATGGATAAAATCTATTGTGCTCTAGCTTACCCTACCAATTTGTTGTGTGTCCTGTTGTGTGGTACTCTCCTTTACGATGATCATCAACTTGTTGGTTTGAGCAGATGCGAGGAACAGCCGTGGACAACAGGGAGGTGATGGTTCCGCTGCATAGTCCGCGTGGACTGGGCTTAAATTTCTTTATGGACTTTTCGTTAGGGCTATGACCCATGTACTTGTTTGTCCTTGGATTTATATACATTTTGTAGACTTTTTATCCAATTTTCTTTTGGGCATCGTGGTGTGCCTGGGGTTGTAAGGAGTTGAGTTTTAAACTCCAAGACTGCGCTAGTATGTTATCTTTATGTGACGCTTTCTTTAATTTCACATATTAAATTAAATGGGGTGTTACGGAGTCAAATTTTAAAAATCAAGATTTGATTGAAACAAAAATAAAAATAAGGATTACTTGCAACTTTTCAACGAAAATGAAACGAAAATGAAACAAAGGGATAAAACCTTTAATGTTTTTAATAAATTTAAATATTTTTAATTTTTTGTATTTTTTTCTTTTTGTTTATCAACTAAAATTTGTATATTTTAATTATTTTATCATTTATTTATTTTCACTAACCGGATGATGTAACTTTTATTTTTGTCTGATCATCTTATTTCCTAAGAAACGTGAGATTACGAATTAATATAAAATAAGTGATATTACAATTAGTGTAAACGAATGACTGATTTTATTGTATTCAATTGAAAACGTACATTAGATAACAAAAATAGTTTCACCATATATTTTTATTTGGATTTTGAATTTAAAATAAAAAATTGTACAAAACTGAATAAATTACTTATTTAAATATATTACTATATGTTTAAAGTTAATGAACAACTAATATATATATATATATATATATATATATATATATATATTTGTTATATAATTTAATTATATTTTTTTATTATATACTTATATTTATTAAAATAAGACTGCATTTGCATATAATTATAGGTGTGATAGAAGAATGATATAAATAATGTTATGTATTTAATCGATAAAAAGTAATAGATGGTATTTTTTTTTCAAATATTTTTTATTAAAATAAGAAAAACAATATAATACATGATGGTTTTTCAATGCTTAACTTATTTCTCTATTACAATAAAACTTTTATTTAAATTATATTTAACATGCTTTCTAATACACTAAAAATATTTTACTAAATAAAATATACGGAAAAAAACTTTTTATGATATTTGTTTACAAATAGAAAAGTTGCAGCAGCCCCTCGAAACCCGGTCATATCTAGAAGCCCCTTGGAACCAGGTCATATATGGTCCTATAGTATTTTTGTCCTTCCGTCTGCGTTCATCAAAGTTCCAATTATGTCATCAAATATCTTTACCTCTTTCTTGGTTCATGTTTTTTCAATGGGTAGTGGTAGTTTGATACCATAAATTTTTTACTTTCATTTAACACTTTAAAAACTATTATTTTATTATTATATTTTATTTATATTTATTTTTATAACATTAATATAATATTTTATTATTAAATGTAGTGTCAAATGGAAGTCAAAATGAGGAAGGGTGTCAAAAAAACTTTTTTCCTTTTTCAATAGTTTTTCCTTGTTTCATAAATATACTTTTTTAAAACTTCAGTATTTACAAAAATTATTATTTTTTAATATTTTAAATTATTTTAAATGTATTTTTGTATAAAAGTAGTTAGGGTGATTAAATTAACATCTCCGTTGTAACTTCATCTTTGGTTTTTAATGACTTATTTTTAATAAAGAATAACAAAGACCTATAGTAGCAAAAGTGGATCTTGTAAAAGTTTTGATGAATCTATCATATTTGGTTATAAATATAACATTCTAATTTCAACGGTTTAAAAGTAATAAAATAAGATATTTCATCATAGTGTACAAATATTAATATAGTCTTACAACAAAATATGACAATAAAAATATATCATTTATACAGCTAACTAAAACTAGCAAAGCTCTATACACAAAATAACAACTTACTACAGAAGACCTTCCACTAACCAAATCGATGGCTCCTCATCCTCCAAAGGTGCCTCTAAGCCTGCAATCATATATGCTCCAACTGAATAGGTGATCATTGCAAAAGATAGACAAATAACACAAGACAGAAACACAGAAAAAAGGTAAGTTAATGTGCAAAAAGTTTTAATCAGTAAAGAATACAATCACTCAAGTCATACATAATCAATCATCCTATTTCATACAAAGACCAAAAGTTATGACTTAGTTATCTGGATACATGCATTGGTAATGGAACCAAGGTAAGCTATGCACTTGTAGTGGCATTCAATGCTCTGCAAAGTTATAGACAAAGAGTTCTACTCTACCACACACAATGTTAGTCCGTTAACGTCTTTGATCAAGGTAAAACCACTAGACTAGGACCTCCTGCTCCTCTCACCACATACTCATTCTTCTCTACTTGAGAATTGAATGATTATTAGAGTGTTAGGGTAACTTCCAATTGAATCCCTACTTCAATGCATACACTACGGAAATTCACTACTAATCCTCCTTGAATTAACATCAATCAATCTCAACTCAACCACATATAAACAATCTCAATTACATCTCATATATCAATAATTTCCTAAGCAATAACCCATATTTATCACAACACATTAAAATTGAGCATAGAAAATGACTACTAGATTTCGATATATTCGTTCAGCAAAATCATCCATTTGTCCAGCGAGTAGTGCCTAAAGCCCCACTCGCTCAGCAACCATAATGGCTCACTCAGCAAATAAATCACTAGAACTCACAAAGGTGCATTCCTCCAAAGCGAGTGTATTCTCGCTCAGTGACTACAAAGTCATTTTGCTCGTGAACTTTGGATTCACTCAATGAGTACAACCTCACTTAGTAGATACAAAGTCAGTAAGCTCTTTGAATGTGGATTCACTCAGCAAGTGTATTCTCACTCATCGAGCTTGCATAATTTTGCAAAACTTGATTTTGCATGATTATGTTATCCCAGTCTAGTTTAAGCATTCCAATAGCCATTACAGATGCCAAAACATACATATTTCAATTTCACAACATTCATCAATATAATTTATCACATTTGAATACTAATCATACAACATTTCAGAATCTCATATTACAACCCAAATCATGTAAATTTGAGGATTTAACCCCATTTCAATAGGTAAAACTCATCACACAACTCAATCATGCCCAAAAATCACAGTACAATCATGTAATTGTTGACATGTGAAGCCTAGGTGGTGTGTCTCATAAAGATTTGATGAAGCTTTTTGAACTACTTGGAGCCATTACCTTGGAATAATGCCTACATTGATGAAGATAAGGATATTTGATGGGATTAATGTTGATCAAGTCTTGAACGTGTGCCCTTCACATGGATTAATCATTAGGAGAGAGTATTTGATGTTTGTAATTCACATGGTAGACCTTGTAGCATTAATTTGATGTAATTGGTCTTTGTTGTGTTTTTTAATCTATTGAAATGTTTTTCAACAGGTTAAAATGCGTCTTTTAATCTGTTGAATGATTTTTCAATAGGTTAAAAGGTTGGCTGCAGTAGTCTTAAACTATGACTTATTCAATCAGTTGATTTATTTTTTAATCGACTGATTTCACTTAAGTCAAATGAAATCAACTGATTGATTTGGAAATCAACTTGTTGAATTTTGTAACAATTTGACTATAAGTGCTGTGATTTTCGAAAGAGAGGAAACTTGATCATTTTTTAGCACGAAACTGTTATGGAAACCTTGGAAATCTCTTTCTTTCGTGATCATTCAGACTGCAAATGTTGAAGATTGATCTTGGATCAATTCTTGAAGCTTTTGGCTTATGTTTAAAGCTTAGAGAAGGTGGTTTGTGGTAGGTAGGATTGTGCTACCATTGAGGTTTAATCTTTCTCAAGCCTTGTGTGTGCCTAGTGGTTTTCTAGGTCTGCAAGAGGGTTCTTGTTGTGCTCTTGTGATTCTTGTGTAATTCAAGAGTCTTTGGTGTGTGTTTTGCTTATTTTGAAAGTGTAAGAGTGTAGACTTTGTAAATCTTTTGAAATAGTGCAAGGTCAGGCTCAGGTTGCCTTGACAAACTAGATGTAGCTCAGGTTTGAGTGAACCAGTATAAAAATCTTGTGCTCCAATCTTTTCTCTAACCCTTCTCTCTTGCATAATCATTTAAAGTTTAAATAACTTGAGTTTAAATCATCTTTTTCATATTCTTGAGTGTTTTGATGGCATCTGCAACATAAAATGTGTTTGCATAATCAATTAGAACTGTCATGATTGTTCTTTTGCATTATTTTTGCTTAAAATCTCAAATCTGCATTTTTGCATTTTTCCTAGTATTTCAGTCGATTGTTTTTCTTTTTCAATTGGTTGATTATACCAGTACAGAATCTGTTTAGTAAAATCAATCGATTAACTCTATTTTTGACCGATTGAAAGTATACTATCCAGTAATTTTTGCATCCTAACTTGGTGATCGAATTGATTCAATTAAAAGTGGTTTTTAGCTTTTAAAGATAGCCTAAATTTTTAACTAGCCAATTCAACCACCCCCTTCTTGGCATTTCAACCATTTCAAAACTAACAGTAATTAATAATTCAAACATGTCTATAACTTAAAAAGACTGCAATTAGCTTCCCTTACCTACTATCCAGCTTAGATAACTCTATAAACACCAAACACCTCTACCTATATAAGATGCTTTATCTACACATAGAAACATCTCTAGAACGATTAGGACCTACCAGTATGATCATTGATCAATAGAAACTCATACAAATGATATAAACGACACATGCAACCAAAAGAAAGACTGCATGCAAGGGCACAAGAGATTGGACTGAGAAAAGAGGAAGAAAACTAACTTAGACAAACAGAGAAACTGATTGATCCAAATTGAAGAGTTCGCCGAGAGGATCAATCCTACTGTCTCAGTTCTTCAATTAAACGACCAAAGAGGGAGAACTCTTAGTTAGAGAACACTAGAAAAGTGATTTCTAGAGCGATGATATGTTTAATGAAAGCTAGTTGATAAAATTTAAAAATATTTTTAAAAATATATAAAAGTAAAACAAATATTCAAATTAAAATATATTTTAAATGTTTGTTTACTTCAATTTTTTAAATTCTAATGAATCTCTTTTTTATACACAAGTAAAAATTAGATTTCATCATGCATTTAGTCCCTATTTTCGTAGTGAAATCTCAATTTAGTCCCTCTATTCTTTTTCATCTCAATTTGGTCCATATTTTAGAAATTTAATCTCAATGTAGTCCTTTTCGTTAGTGGTACAGTAACAACGTTAAATGGGGTGCCACGTGTTAGTTCCTTGATTTTTTGATTTTTTTTAATTTCTTTTTAATTTTTTTAAAAAAATAAAAAAAAAATTGCCACATGTCAAGCTGTCATCGTGCCACGGGGCAATGACAGAGTGATATGGCAGTGACAATGACAGGTGTCAGTATTGTGCCAGGTGTCATTTACTCAGTCTCAATTTGGTCCCTATATTCTAATTTTTGTCTCAATTTAGTCCTTATTTTTGTAAAAATAGTGCAATTTCGTCCCTCTCCAAATTGAAACAAAAATTAATTTTTATATAAATCTTATACAAATATTTTTCTTAAATTTGATATTTTTATTCAAATTGATATTTTTATTATATATTTTTAACATAGCTAACTTTATTTAATTTTGTGTTTCACATTCAACTCTACTTAAAATTGTTTTCTAATTTTAAATTTATATGTTGTTTATTGTTACATGAACTAGTTAATTTATGATTTTTTTTTCTATTAACATTATTTTCTACTAACAACTTTAAAACAATTTTAAATAAAGTTCAATGTAAAATATTAATTAAATGAACTTAATTTTGTTAAAAATATTTACTTGAAATATCAATTTTTGATAGAAATATTTGTGTGCATTTATATAAAAATTGGGATTGAATTGAGACAAAAATTAAAATAAAGAGACCAAATTAAGAAAGTGGAAATGACATAAGTGACACGTGTCATTGTCACTGCCACATCACTCTGTCACTGTCGCATGACACGATGACAGTTTGACACGTGGCAAAATATTATTTTTTTTTAAAATTCAAAAAATCAAAAATAAAAGAAAAATCAAAAAAAAATCAAAAAATCGAGGAATTGACACGTCTCATTTAACGCTGTTACTGTACCATTAATGGAAAGGACTACATTGAGATTAAATTTCCAAAATAGGGACCAAATTGAGATGAAAAAAAAATAGAGGGACCAAATTGAGATTTCGCTACCAAAATAGGAACCAAAGGCATGATTAAACCTAAAAATAATAATACATCACTTGATCAAAATGATGCAAAGAACAAATAATAAACATAATAATAAAATTTTGACATAGATCTTGTATCTTTTGAACTCCAATATATATTGGATGGTGATAAAAAAAATTCATGACAATTACATTAAATTTTTATATTGTAGTGAAAAAATTACAGTATGATTGATAATGAGTTAGAAAATAAAAAATAATTAGATAAAATATATCGAAATAGTATTCTACATAAACAACAAATAAAAATATTAAACAATTAACGAATGTGTGTCTTAAAAACAATTTGAGAGACTATTAAAAGAAATCGTACAAAGGAAACCAAATGTATAATTAAGGGTATACCTTAGAGATCTAAGAAAACTATTCAAATATCAACATATATACTCAATGGTTGAGAAATAACAAAAATTGTTTTAGCGAAACAAAAGAGTTCTTCAAATGAAACAAAAAATAATAATAATAACTAAATATTTTTTTATATTACCTAGTAAATAAAAGATTATGCTATTAAACACTTAAATTGAGAGTATTAAACCTTCTCATGTGTATGAAAAATATACAATAAATAAAAATATTAAAAAATAATATAAATATTCAAATGTGAGACATAAAATTTTTTTAATTGACATACATCATTTTAACATAATTACATAAATGTTATGATAAGATGAAAAATTTATTGGAGATGCGAATGAATTTCATGACAAACCAAATAATTAGAAAAAATAAAAAATAGAAAGTATATATATATATATATATATATGTTTACTTAATTAATTTTTAATATTTAAACGAGGACGGAAATATGACGGGAATATATACATTCTCGTACCCAATTGAAAAAGTTGGAGATTCTCCGGGGGTTGTGGTTGAGGTACCTTATGGTTCCTGCCACGTTAGTTGGCGCTCTAGTCGTTGAGGTACCTTGTGGTTGCTGCCGCATCGACTGATTGTTGTGTTCGACCTTTACTTCGAGCCTCCCTCTCAATGCTTTTGCCTCTTTGCACTGTTGGTTTGCTTTGTAGGGTTTATTTAATTGATTGAGAGTTAGGGTTCCACTGAACCACTGAGTACACGATTGATTTGAGAGTTGAATTGGTTTTAAAGAAATTGATTTTTCGTATTGATCTTCGAGGGTTGAATTGGAGGGCTTTATTTTGATACATAATTAGTTGGATGAAAGGATGTCAATGATAGGGAGATGTTTGTTGGAATTCAGGGAAGAAAGATGGGTCTGAATGAAACTTTCGTTGTTAGTATTCCCATGTCAAAGAATAAGAAGAAAACATTTTTTTCGAGGCTTAGAATCAGAATGCAAGATCTGGTTGGTTGAATTGATGAGAAATTCTAAAGAAGATGATATATTTTTTACTTCTTTTACTGTGTCGCATGTATTTAATTGATAGGTATTTATGATTTTTTTTTTTATAAATTCAATGGTTGCATAAACTGGTTGACAAGAAATATTGAATGCTTTAACATATAAACTTATCCAATTGGTGGGTGGTTTTTGTTTGGTACATATGGAGCACTGTACCTTTTTAACGTTTTAGGATTGTCTTATTTAAATGAAGTTAACCTGCAAAAAGTTGCAAGGTTATAAATCATAATAAATTTTTCAACGGAAATAGTAAAATTATATGTACACTTATCAAATGGCGTAATAATATAGTAAAAAGAAAACATTTTATATGATTTTAGATATAAACATGCAAACTAAAAACTGCAGAAGGCAACTATTCAACCTTAACACTTAAACCTATGTATGCTAGAATTCTAAGTATTGTTATGTTATTTAACTTTTCTCTGATGCATGATTCAATAAGTAAATTGCGCCCTTTTCTGTAATGTTTATTGTTGGAGATGGTTCATGTCCCTTCATTCAATGTGGTATTCAATCCCTACTAGAAAAAAAAAGTTATTTAGTCACCGAAATAATACATTCACAAACTGTAACTCAAATAGTCACTGATTTCAATCAATCTCAATTAACCATCAAAAAAATGACTGAATTGTTTGTTAGTAAAATTAGTTTGTATAATGACTGAAAATATTAATAGCAAATATTGAGTCGCTAAATTGGTAGCTATGAGAAGTAAAATCAATCGTTTGATTTAGCTACCGAATTAGCTATCGAATGAAATGGTTTTGTAGCAATCAAATTTATTTCAGGCTATATGGTGACTAAAAAGGTTTCGGTGACAAATTAGCAATTGAACGAGTTTTGGTGGCTAAATTAAAACACTCAAACTTAAACACTCAGACACTCGACGAAAAAAATAAAAAATAAAATAAAAACTCCCCTCTTTACGAAAACTAAAAAACACTCAAATTCAAAAACTAGAAAAAATACTTAAGATTTCATTTCCCTCCTATCAAACACGAAAACATAAAAAACACTAACATTTCATTTCCTTCCTTTGAAAACCTAAGAGCTGAAAATGCACAGACTTAGGTAAGTGTTTTGTCACCATTAGCGCGTTCACCGCCAACATGGTCGCCCCACCGAGGTTGCTTGCTGGAAATCAGAACTACTTCTTCGTAGTTGCTTATTCACCGTGATCGCCATCTCATCGTCGTTGAACTCTTTTTCCAGGCAACTCTTCATTCCCTCTTTGTGATCACCTTCCTCACCTCTTCGAGGTAGTTCTTTACTGTCTTGCTCGTCGTCGTTGGCACACTTCTCGTCATGGTTGGGCTAAGGTAAGAATATCACTCTACTTGGTTGTAATCATCGTCGGTCTTTACAATAGCTTAGGTATTAGCTTTTGCTTGGTTAAATTGGTTAGATTTGATTTTGTATTTCACTTTTGCTTCGTTACTTTCCTTATTTGTGTCTATAGTCTAGGGTTATTTTGTTTGGATTTGAATTTTATTGTTTGATTCCACCAATTTTCCTTTGTGTCTATAATGTAGGGTTAATTTTACTAAATCTGCCTATATCTTGAAATAAAGTGATATAGACATAGAAAGAAATTTATAATTTATGTTATTTGCAAGTGCTACAAATGCACATTTCTGACTTTAAGAATTAGAGGGTGCCCCTGATTAGAAATATACGAAATTGTGATTACTTGTCCTATATCAAACCCCAACACAACAGAGTTTGGATGTGATCACTTGAGTAAAAAAAAGTGTTCTGTAACCACGAGGCTTGAATTTGATTCTCAGTTTTTCATGTCTATAGTGTTTGATGGTTTTACTGGTTTGTTATGTTATTTGTACTCTTTCTTTGTGGAAATGTTTGGGAGTTATAGAAAGCTCGCTCTGCCACTTCAAAGTCTTTTTCTTCTCAAATCGCTTCCTCTCACAATTGTGCTACTCTTCTCCTTCCATTTTTTGATAAATGAAGGGACCAATATGGTATGTTTCAATCTCTTAACATATTAATTCTTCTTTACTCAAATTCAGAACCTTCAATGAAACCTATCAATATTAGAAATTCAAATTGTTGGGTACTAGCTGAAATAAACAACTTATAGGTGTGACTTAGATATATAGGAATATATATTTTCACTAGTAATTGCATCAATTTTAAGGAGTATGAGTATATGACATCTAATATTGCCCTTGTATAAACATATTAATGTTATGTTAATGATAATTTGCACCTACTATCAGTATTGTGTTATTTAGATCACAAGTACATAGTGCATGATTTATCACCTTCACCTTGTGGACTAATATGTACGTAATGATTGTAACATCCTAGATGACTATTACTAATTTAAATAAAATGAAATTACAAATAATAATAAGATTTCAATTAATGAAACATCTTTCTCAAAATGTGGAAAAGTTTAAATCTTTATTAAACGTGCTAAAATCAAAATCAATAACTTCAAGGCTTATCTAGTACAAAATACAAGGTCTAATCATAAATACAAGGCTTATCTTTACATCACAACACCACCACCTGAAACATCATTTGCTCCCGTGTAACAAGTTACACAATCATCGCCAAACACAATCAGATAGGGAGAGCTCAATCTAGTCAAATATGCAAAAAGAATTATAAAACTCTTCACCTAAAGCATAAGAATTTATCCCAAAACCTCTTTTGAGAACCTTTCATTATGCACAAGAAATCATGGCCTTCCACCATGTTTATACATCTTCTACACACTTTGACAATGACCTTAAGATGACACATGCTACCACGAGCCACCACTCATAGTCCAACCTCTACGAGCCTTCCACTCGTAGACCAACACGCGTGGAAATATCACGTTACGAACCACCATATGTAACAACCAAGTGGAACTACCCAATATGAACAACCATCTATATTCTCACACAAGATTCGGAACAACACCGGCCTACCACCCGTGAGTGACAATCAAGTGGAGCTAGCCAATACGAGCCACCCTCGTATGCTCCCATAGGATTTCCAATCATCACTGGCCACCACCCGTGATCACCATGTGTTTCCAATCCATTATGAGCCATCACTCGTAAATGGGTCTTAACATGTCTTACACACAAAGGTATCATCCAAAGCTATGTAATCCTCGCATCATGTTCCCAATTCAGCCCCTGCCTCTACGAAATTAGCTGAAAACAGAAGGGGGTGTAAAGCTGAAAACAGGGCGTGCAATTAGCTCTAGAAATGTCTTTTTTTAGAAATAGATATTCCAATTGGAAAAGAAGGGTGTAAACATGAGGATTGGGGGTGCAATTAGTACCTGAACTATTTCTCTCCAAAATTCCTATTTTGGGATTTAATTTATGAATTAAAATATTCATTATTTACACTCTTAAGGACCTAAATTTGTTGCATTATTAAACTTAAGAATATCCAATAATGTAATATGCAACTAAATACAATTTTTAAGCGCAAAAATAATTTTAAATTCCCAAAATTTAATTATTGAATGTGAGTCAAGGTTCGGCTCATCATACCTTCCAGGCGGTTTAGAGGTGGGCAATGCCTAGCGGTACGTGTCCCCCGCCAGACGACTTTTACTGCAACAGTATTGGTGTTGTTGATTCTGTAGGCGTGATCTATGAGGCTTTTGGTCCTTGAGTTGTGGCTCGGAACGTATCCCTTGAGTTGTGGCTCGGGATAGGGGTTAAACACGTGGTATTCTTTGAGTTGTGGCTCAGAATAGCATCTCTTGAGTTGTGGCTTGGGATAGCGGATGAACACGAGGAACCCTTGAGTTGTGGCTCGAGTTGGTGAGTGTTGTCGGTGTTAGTGTGTTGGTTGTGGCCAGTACGGATGGGTTCAAATAGATTTCCCTCCTCAGTAGTTGGCTGACGAGTTTGGTAGTCTTGGAACGTTGCGAACTATGTTCGCATTTGGGAACTCTACCTGGCGTTACGGTGTATGATCCGTAGCAATGGTTTCACGCACGTGCTCTATCGGTTGTGGCTGATAGGTATGGCAGTAAGTCACCTCGAAGTAATAACTAAAAGATGTAGAACACGAATAACCTGGTTGTGGCCAGGTGGTATGAATTAAAAGGGATGGAATTCATTTGGGATGGATGTGTTGCCTATATATAAATGTGTTATATACGTGTATGCCATTTTATATGCTTTATCTGTTAAGCTCACCCTATCTGCTTGTGATTGACGATGATCGTGTACGCGGTACACGTGAGCAGATGATGATGCAGGTGGTTCTGGTGGAGCTTAGCTGCGGAGAGGGGATAGCTCGGGAATCTTTTATTTTATTTTTTTATGGTTTTGAGATAAGTTGTAAACCTATACGGGTGTTTGCTTTATAACATTCTGGTTTTGAGAATTTATGGATTTGAGTACTCTTTGTTTATTTAATAAAGTTTAAATTTTCCGCGTTTTGGGAAATGAAGTATTATTAAATGCGACATGTTAATTTATTTTTTTTATTTTATTAAAATCCATAATAGCCTGAAGGGATGTTACAAGTTCAGCCGTCAATTTTGTCATTGGTTTAGCCACAGATTTAACCACCCATTTAGTCATCAATTTAGCCATTGATAATATTTTAATTAAATTAAAAAAATGTATCTATTTGCGACTAAATTAGCAACTAAAAACTATTTCATTAAATTAAAATTTGTTCCTCTTAGTGACGACATTAACGACTGAAATTTTGGTTGTTAAATTGGTCTCCAATATTTCAAAGTGGCCAAATTTTTAGTGACTGATTAGTGATAACAATTTTGAAATTGATGGCTAACTATTTTGCTACTAGGATTTTCGTCACTATTTATTTTCGGTGGCTAATTTAGTGGCTAAGGGTGTTTGCGACTGATTTTACCTATTTAGCGACAAATTTCATTGATGAGTCATTATTTTCATCCATTCCACCCGCCTTTGTGTACTCGTTTGCTAGTTGTTTAGTGCTTAATTGTCTTTTGTTAGTTCATTTTCCTTAATTGAGCTTCATTGGGCCACTGTTCCGAATTTGGGTTAATTTCACATTATTTGGCCTAATTTTCGTTTTTAATTATTTTTAGGTATTTTGTTGAAGCAATTTTTGAGCTTGGACATTTATCTTAAGGTCAAGAGAGAGTTGTCACATGATTTCCACATCATTGCCACATCTGTGCCACATTAGTCAGCTCGTCCACGTCATTGGGCCAGACCCGTAGTGACATTTTTGAAATTATGAATGGTAGAATGACATTTTTGTAATTATGTAAATATGTGGTGATGTGACCACGTATATGAGGGTTGAGTTTTTCATTTCTAGCCACCATCATCTTCTCCACTCTCCATTTTTAGGTTTTTAAAGCTTGGAAGGTGACCCATGGAGGCACATGTTGATTTTTCATGTTTTGCACTCATTTTTCACGTGTTAGGAGTTATGGACAACACCTATTCTTGAAATTTTCGTTTTCTCCAGCTTAGGTAACATTTATATTGAAGTATTTATTGTTTTTCTTGGCTGTTTTCATTCTTGCCCCTTTCTCTCCTTGCACATTTTCGTTTCCTGCACCATTTTAGGTTTTCTGCACCAATTTGTATTCATTTGAATGGTTGAAGCACAATTTCTGTTGAACCCTAATTCGAAATCTATCATGGACAACTAATTTTTGTTTCCAATGATTCCTTCACGAAATTGAAATGAAACCATGAGATTGTTGGTCGTTTTTGGATTGTGTTCGGATTTAACTCTATTCCAGGTTGCATTCTCATGATAAGATACGTTTTTTATGCATGCTTAATCTCAAATTCGTGTTTTGTGCACAATAATGGCTCCTATTCATTCTTAATGTTTATAGGTTTTATCACAGCTTGCTTCAATCTATGGGTGTTAATTGCCTGAAATTTGTTGTGCTTAATGACATAATGAATCCATGATAATTTTCACTTAGTTAATTACTTAGGGTTCATGAGAGCAAATTCGAATAGAACAATTAATTTGGTAATCTGTGATTGGTGGACTTTCAAATGAATCAAGGAATCATTGCGTTTTTATATAATTGTTAAATTTCTCTGCAATTTTGTGAATTAAATTTTGTGTGAATCCATCAAAACCCCTCCTTTAGCCTCTGTTCGTTTGCGCGGTTTGTACTGTTACCGTATATTAGGGACGACGGATTTAAAAATAAGTTGCGTTCCCATTCAGTGATTTGTGCAGAAAAGAGAAGATGGATTCATGAAATTTTTACCAAAATCCATCTTCTCAACAATAGAAAGATTTGAATAGA
>Ga0214543_1000655_pt1 | contig 60157 bp, 29 predicted proteins | sample CNSS2metaG_FD_160094 | JGI IMG/M metagenome (GOLD analysis project Ga0214543, IMG submission 160094) | Root nodule microbial communities from cowpea collected in UCLA plant growth center, Los Angeles, California, USA - CNSS2 | ecosystem: Host-associated > Plants > Roots > Nodule | place: USA...
GTCAGGATCGCATGACCAATGAGTAGTTTCTCCACCAACATACTTACACCACTCATTTTTAGCAAATTCACCACGGTGGTGGACCACAACCTCAAACCTTTCATCAGACATTGGAAACACAAAAAAACCCACAAAAAACCTGCAAATGGTAAACAATGTTTAAATGGGGGGAACAAATACGCTTTCTATAACCGACAAACCGACAAACCGACAAGTAACCATGAAACCCACCCACCACAGATAGCGACAACAGAAGCAATTAAAAATGGTGGGTCACCAGCGAAAACAATAAACAATGCAGCACCGATTATACAAAACCCTAATCATTAACACTAAACCCAATCAATTCTGACAATCAGTAATAACCTAAAGCACGACATACCTTCACGATGATCGCTTTTCCCTCCGCAGCGATTGAGCAAAGATGAGCGACGAAATTGGATGCCAGAATCCCTAATGCGAGCCCCAAATCCACAAGTTCAAAGAGCGAGGACGAAATCCCTAATTGGACCCCCAAATCCACAATTTCAAAGTGCAACGACGAAATCCCTAAACCAAACCTAAACCCAATTTAATCAGAGATTAACCCTAAACAAATCCACATTTTCAATTAAATGGTCAGCATAGTGCAAACGGACACATCACTGAACAGTATCCACGTCACACATAATCACCACGCTGGCCCTGTTTCGTTAACTATTTAGACGGAGTTAACGAAAAGGAATTCATTGAAACAAAATTACGAAAAGTAGGACCAAATTGAAAACATTTTCAAAAGTAGGACCAAAGTGAAAAAAGTCGTCCTAAACTAGGACCAAAAGACCATTTAAGCCAAAATTATTATTGTTTCTTTTATACTATTTTTATTATTATTTTTTGGGGAAAATAAACATTTTGAAAAAACTACATCTTTTTGCATGCACATTAAATGTATGATGAACGTTGTGGAGTGCTAATACTTTTCCTATATGATGAACGTTATGGAATGCTAATACTTTCTTTACGCATGATTGACTCTCAGACCTAAAATCATTTTTTTAGATCTTGTCTTATCCTTTTGATTTTTTCATAATCTTTTAGAATAAACTGTTACGTCAACTCCAAATTCTATTTTTTTCAAGTTTTATTTTTTATTTGTCATTCCGTCACAATTTCTGCAACGAAAGGAACCTAAGAAGGGTCACTGATGTTCTCTGAAATTATTGTCTTGAATCTTAAGTGTGGTTTTGCAAGTTGTGTCAATAATATGTGAGTGTTCTGATGAAACCAGGTTACTAAGACAAAATGTATAATGTACATGTTGCGTCTTTCTAATTTAGCTTCGATCATGAAATGATCCAATAAAAATCGAGAAAGTGGATTCAACTTTAACCCCATCGTCTGATTGGCTCGCCAAGCAAATCGAACTGCCAGAGATCAGAAGCATAAAAAAATTGAGGAGTCATAAGACACGTGCAAATACTCGCTTTCATAGTTCGGTCTACAAAAGAGTGAACATTGTTAGCATAACATTACGTAATACGTCATTTAAAAAATACTACTATATGACATGTCAATTTCTCTTATATATGCTTTGTTATGAAAAAATACTTTTACATTCACCGTAATTATTTTAATATCTTCTTTTGTTTTAAGAGAAAACTTTTCCAGAAACAATAAAAACCACATGACTCTCGTCTTTTTCAAAGAGACTTCTTTTCTTTATTGGAAGAATAATCGACGCTCATCTTATTTTATAACCTAACGCTTCCACCTTCATTCAACCATGGTAACAAATTGTATTTTACAAAAGCACATCAGGTCAAAAACTACAAGAGAAGTAAAGAATATGACGCACATGTACAGTTTATGACAGAGAACCAAACACACTGATATGCAAGCACAGACATTGAGAATCAATGGGAAAGAACACGGGATAAACAGCAAATAGTTCTGCTGAACTATGTTAAGCCAGGAGAGAATTAACTATTCGATAAAGGAAGATAACATATAAAATACAATTGAATTTGAGTGAAATAACTAAATTCTTAAGGACATTAAATCTTGGGCTTACAGAGAAATAGGGAAGTTTCCTCCCTCACACTAAAATGGTATCTTTTCCAATTCTATTGAAGCCCTACTTTTCATCCTTTACAAACCCTCCCAAAACAACATGACATAGAAATACAATTTTGGAAGAGTTACTATAACATTCCTCAACAGTGTAACCTACTGTCCTACAGGTCTCGAATGAACACTTGGGTTCACCAATATTTGTGCCTTGTGTCAGCCAGCCTCTCGTAACATACAAAGCTAGACAAAATGAGTGCAGGATGTTGCTCTGCCTGAGATTGCAGTTCACAAAGTAGCATGCGTGCTAGTGTACTACATTTGAAGGCTTTGTAGCAAAAATAAGATATTGTGCAGCATGAGGACAGGTTACAGGGTGGCTCAAACTGTCACTGTAACAGCAAACGCCCACACAACAGTAACGACATGATTATTGCCATGTTATTTGTCAATTCTTAGATTGTTACATAGATGACCAAGCTCTGGTCTTGCGTCCATCCATGCTGCAAATTTCACATTGGCAGGAGAAGTGCAATAGAGATAAGATCTGAAAGTGATAAGGTAAAAATATCGCCTGCAGATGGTGGGGAAAAACAGAAATGGTTACACAACAAAATGGTACGTCATATCCAACATACATTATATATATATATATATATATATATATATATATATATATATATTTAAATGCAGATTTCTTAAGCTGATTATCATTTTCACATTATTATAAACTCATTGTGGTGAAGATCATGAAATGGTAAGTCCTTATATTTAAAATCCCTTTTTTGTAATAAGTTTTCATTATTTAAACTACATTATGTGTTTTACACTCATTTAATTGATGATAATTGTTATAGGAATAGGAGAACAAAAACAAAGGCATGTTAGACTAGATCATGCATAAGAGGTATACAAATGATTGTCATACTAATTGATTCAATTTTTATTTATGTATTATATATCAAAATCTAAATATTAAAAATTTGATTGTAGATCTGTGAAGTTAAATATTTTTATAATGAGTAACTTATTGTGGTCAAGGTCTTCAAATAGTAATTTCTAATATTTATCATTCTCATATTTATAATATTTGATTTTGTATGTAAACTATAATTTTTTTACAGTCAATCTATTACTTATACTAAACAAAATTTATTTAGTATGTTTTGAAAAACTCATGTGCACGGGTGTGTGTGTGTATATATATATATATATATATATATATATATATATATATATATATATATATATATATATATAAATGGTTAATAACTTCTTATGCGATGACTACCTCAAAAAATTCAATATTATGTAATATAAACAAATTATCCTTATTTCTCCCTTTCAATTGCATGCGAGGGCAAGATCTTAAATTCAAAATGCATGGGTGAAAAGAAATGTAAGTAAAAGTCAATCTTACACCACCCATGAGTAACTCTTATAAGATAAAATTCTTTTTACAGCAATAATATAAATTTTCTAATAAATTCATTGTTGAATAAAAAGTTTGTAAGTTTTAAATTTGTAATAAGTAATTCATTTCACTAAATTAACATAGAAATTACTTTTCAAAGAAATTAAATTATCGATAGACTAGTAGTGTTTTAAATTCTAAAATTTATCATATACTTGGCTACAATTCTAGAATTGGATTGATCAAAATCATATACTTAACTACATAAGCACATCCATGTGCAGGTGCACTCTCCACATGTTTTAGAGAAAATATATCAATGGGATTCCTATAAAATATAGAAAGGACGTTCCTATGTGTGAAACAAGTAAATGTACCTCAAAGCTTTGATACCCATGTCCATAAGACATGCTCGTTCCTCATCATCATCATCAGTGAACTTCTCAAATTCTCTTTTGTAATATAGAATATCTTCTCGTATATGCCCTGCACCTGAACATCTATAGATAAAATAGAAAAAGTCAGTATCTTCAATGGAAACCCCATACTAAAGATCAAATTTTCCCGATCGTTAGAAATGATGCAAAATTTATTCTAGACCTACAAAAGTGAAACATAATATATTTGCAAAAGTAACCCTCTTCCTCTCACCCGAGATTATGCATTTCTAAATCAAGAGCAACATAATTCATTCACTTTGATGTTGAACACTCTTAAAAGTAATAACACATGGCTTGTAAGCAAATAAAAAAAATTGCTAATAACCTTTCAATGACAAGGTCAACGTCTGCTTTGCTTTGGGGACCATGTATGAGGACCCTTGTAAGGTTCAAAATGTCACTATAGTCACCCATACTAAGTGCCGTTTCATTGGAAGCTTGAGAAGGTAAGTTCTCTTCAGTCACTGCATATATATGAGGTCCAAATAATGGTTGTGAGACTTTGGATCCAGCATCAAGTCGGATACAGATTATGGCCATTGCATATGCGACACCACCAAAACCTGTGTGTGATACAAAAAGGTAACTACCTGCAGAGCTACAGCAAAGCAAGAGTTTAGGAGTACTTTCTATATTGAAACAAAAAATGCCTCAAAGATTACTATAAAGGGATTACAGCATCTAGAAAATTTGGATAGACACACAGGGAATAAATGAAGACTGCTAGGCCGGAATTAAAATGATGAGCAGTTAACATGTATTGATTAGCAAGACAGATTTGTATAGGCATTTACGAGGTATGAAACCTGTGCCTTATATGGAACTATTACACATATTTATTTACTACTAATATAGTATGAATCTCCTATGCTTTTAACTAAGAAAAAGTTTGTTTATTTAGCTTACTTCAAAGATGTAAAGAGTCAACTTCAACAGAGGAACAGAGTACTATAAGCCAAACTGTAACGAATAACCTCATGACTGCATTTCAGTAGAGCTGTCAAAGGTCAAAGCCCATGAGTCAAACTGGCTTCACCATGGGTTGCCGACTAAACAAATTGTAAATTAAATTGTAAATTTTTGTACGGGCTGAAATCGAACCCAGCCCATTAAAGAACCAGCTCACCAACCTATAATAAAAAATTAAAAAAACCAGACACAGTCCAATGAAAGCCCAACACAATTAAAAAAAATTGGGTAGACAAAATATACACTGCTCACGAGTTCCAGTTCTCCTTCTGTCTTATTTTCTACAGGTTCTTTCATATATATTAATGTACGTCACGGTCATAATATGCATAATATAATGAATATTTTGTCATGGTTATTGCAGTGATTTGGACTGTTTCCAGTTTTCATATAAGAAAAAAATAGCAAAACTAAAAAGCTGCATTTTTTTAAAATTGAGTTGGTCCATTTAACTCACCAACCAATGGTAAACCAGACCAGACTCATTTTTTTGAAGCTCACTAATAAGTAATCTGGGCCGAGTAGTCCATTTTGACAGGACTACATCACAGATAAAAAGATGAGCCCTATATTATTAGCAATCATAGGTTGGTCATGATTCTAAGGACATATTTGGTGTGTTGAATATTCTTATACATATTAACCCCCAAATTATAATTGATGCAAACAGTACAAGAACAATCAAGTCACGACACTTTACATGACCCTTATACTGCAAAGTAGGGGACACTTACTCATCTTGACAATACTGTATTGCGTCAATATCAGATGCCAAAGCATCTCTCTCTCTTGTTAAAGGTATCCTCTGGTAGACAATATCATATCCATCACCTTTCAGAGCAGAATAAACTTCCGCTGGTGTCTTCACATCATCTGCTCGAATGTTTTCCCAGTATCCAACCACACCTGACTGATTTGTCGAGGGGTTATATTCTTCACGGTGTAACAGCATTCGCCCACCTGATTGTCTAATCTCAGCTAGTATATCTTCTTTTAGCCGTGCTTCCATGTGTTCAACCTGCATTGTAATTACCGTGAGTAGGACAACACAATCAATTTTATGAAATATGCCAACATCCAACTGACAAACTACAGTAAAGATGACTCACCACAGGACCAGTGATTCCCACGTACTTGAGTGTATTAACTGGTTTGTTTAACTCCCTAAGGACAAATGGAGTATAATTGATGTAAACAACTGCCTCTTCTCTCAGATCAGTCAATACAACCTTTTGAGCAATGAATGAAGGTTTAGGCTTAGCACCCAAATAGTCTAGCATCTCTTTGGCACCAGAGATGGTTGGAGTTGCCATGCAATAAACAGGGTATTCATCAACCTGAACAAGTGAAGAATTAGATAATGACATTCTCACAGTCAACCGCATTACATTGATAAAAACATAAGATAAAGCTTTCAACAATTACAAAGAAAAACGAGAATTAGAATATAATGAAAAGAAAGTTCTCAAAGTCCTTCAAACACCAAAATAATAAAACAAGCTACTCTAAGCAAATAATGATGTTTCATCATTGCAATTCTTTTCCAGTTCTCGCCACCTACATAGACCACTGGTCATTTTCTTGTATATTATCAGCAGTCCAAACAGACAAACCATGATGTCATAATTGCATATAAACATTTTAAATTAAAAATAATGATACTATAAGTTATAATATAATAGTAATTATAAATATATGATAAATACAATTATTGTAATATGGTTATTATGTGTATGAAAAGTGTAAAAAGGAAGCACAAAATAAAATGAGTGGAAGAAAAATAAACTAATTAGTAAAGTATCAATTAATGGTAACACAATGTATTCTACTTGAACAACTATTAGATAACAAGATTGGTCATTTGTTAAATCAAGTTTTCTGCAAATAAACTCACACCAAAAACATGTTAAAGATGCTAATTCTACCTACAATTGGATGATCCTGTAGGTCACCACTGGACGTGTAGCCTTACCCTCTGGCATCACAAATTTGATGAGTTAGTTTCTTTAGTAGTACTTGCAAAGGTAAATGTACCTTGAAAACATGAGGTGCGCCATGAATTTGTATATGACTGGAAGTTCTCTGACCAGGAAAGAAATACATTTTCAGAATGGAGCCTTTCCCCAAAACAGAACCATTTCTGGCCTTGACAATGGCCTCCATCACAGCATCTCCATGTTGAGACTCTTGTGGCTCTCTCAACTCCTCCTACAATATAATTGACATTCTTGAATAAATCATGCTTCAAATTGGGGAATGTAGTATTGCAAATAGAAAGGTTGAAAAATATTTACAGGGACAGTGAAAAAACGCCCCGGTCTTAATCTGATGCTCCATTTCATAGCCTGCACCTCTGGCCTTTGATGCAACCAAACCTTAAATGTCATTCTGGATTCTCCTTGTCCACAAAATCCATCAAATGCTTCGCTTCCAAGATATGCTGCAAAAGCAATTAGACGAAAGTAACGCTCCAAGTACTCAGCACCACGATTTAATGCCACCCTCCTTACTCTAGGCTCAACATGCTGTTGATTGAATACTTTTCTATACTGCAAGACTGCTTGGCGAATATTTTGAAGTGCAGAACATCTATCAATGATAGCATCTAATGCCTCTCGGCATTCAACACCGTTATCAAATAATGTTGTTATCTTCCATAACAAAAGGATGTCATTTATACCAAAAGCACGATTTTGTTTCTCGTCTGTCTTTCTTGACAAAGTACTTGAGGTTAATGAAGTGGTATAAGCCCCAGCTTCATCTCCACTTGAAGAACCACAATCTGATTCTTCACAGATCACATCATCACCTAGTATTTTAATGGGCCTACCATAATCGATTCGAAGTTTCACAAGGCAAGCTATGACAGTACCCGTGGTTGTCCTGCCCCTGCCCATCTGTTATATCAATAACTGCAGTAAGAAATGGATAGGAGAAAAAGACAAAAAAAAATAGACCGACTCAAAATGAACAAGGTCATAAAAAAGTACAGCGTATAAGATAAAAGATTAAGAAATTACCTGGCAATTGAAAACAAAAGCAGTGTCCTTGGCAGCAGAAGATATATTAATTGCCAAAGTGTCAAAATCAGAGCTTTTAGGAGCTTTTCCATCAGTGATGGGCACACGTGCATACTTAACAGGGAACCCCTCAGCTTCCAGACTTTTGAAAACTTCAAGTGGGGTTTGAATTACATCAGGAGTAACTAACTCCCAAGCATCAAATATATGTTTGTCATCTGTTTCATGAATAACCATTATGGCACCACCATAGTGCTTAGCTTCTCTTAGGATATCTTCTTTTAATCGGGCTTCCATTTTCTCCACTCTTTCACGGTCAATGCCCTGAAAGAACAAATTACAATTTCCTATTCACCAACAATTGAGGGCCAATTTCCAAAGTAACAAGAAATTCAATGAGTTCTCTAATGGGATTTTAATTTCAACAAATTAGATAAGCTTCATTTTATATATACTTCAGCATTTGTTGATCACTATATATTAACACATGACCTTCACCAGAAAACATATACGGGGTGGACCAAATCATTTGAGCAGACCTTTAATGAATCAAATAATGTTTTTAAGACATAAACATATTCAACAGCTGAAGCTTTTAGAAGAGTCACTCCTTGACAATATTCATCCAATGGATTAAGAACTTCGTTGGCTTTAATACTTTATCTCAAAGAGTAATATTATACTTCAGTATGGAACAGATACCTTTGCTACCTTAAAAGACACTACTACTACAGCAATAGCTTTATAACTCCATACATCACATTATGTGCAAAAACCAAAAGAAAAAGCACTTTAAACACATCTCGTTGCCTGTATCACACTGCTCATCTAGATACATTTTTTTCACAATTCGATCACTACATTCTTTTTGTAGTATAGTTCTTGCCACAAATTAAAACCAACTTGTTAAATATCCATACTAGTGGTAAACAACTGGAGAAAAATGGGAAAGCCAATTGCTGGTATATGATCTAGTGGGCTCCAAACCAAAACCCAGTTATTCTAACATATACATTTGATTTACAATCCCCCTTAACTAAAAATTGATAGAAAAGATACGTTAGAAGCATTTTTTACCGTGTACTCCAGCATGTTTTTGTATGGCCTTTCAACTTCACGAAGAACAAATGGCTTCCCATTGATGTAAATAACAGGCTCTTCTCTCATATTATGCCAAAGTACTGGGCGTCCACCTTTAGAACTTCCAATCCTCCGGATGACAGATCGAATACCATCAATTGTTGGATTTGCCACTCCATAAACTGGAAATCCAGGAACTTCTCGGAAATTAGGAGCACCGTCCACACTCTCAAGTAAACTTAGGTTTTGAGATCCAGGACAGTGATCACTTTTGAGAACAGTTTGACTACCAAGAACCTCGCCATTTCTCAAGGCAGCAACCACACCCATTTCAGAAGGGCGGCCATCAGTCGATTCGGCTATCATCTTTAGAGATGGCTTCAAACTTGAATAACCAAGTGCACCCATTGGATCTCTCCTAAGTAACCTGCAATGCTAATTGTCATGAGTCATGCCAAATGTTAATAAACATAAGATCAAGCAAGCTAATGAATTAGATTACAATAAAAATCTATTGGACTTGGATTGTGCCAAACTCAACCCCAAAAGTCAGTTCATGGGGAGAGGATTGCCCAAACCTTTATAATCTCTACTTTGGCCACATCTATAGTCAATTTGGAATGTCAAGACAACCCAATTGGTAAAAATGGTCCAACTACATGATGAAAAAATTTATGTCAAGGAGGAATATTAGATCAACAGAGATATCTAGCACCTTCAAGTGAAAATTAACTAAGAAAATTGCAATAAACTACAAGTTTAGCAGATATCTCAAATGAAGTAAATTCCTTGGTACCTCTTTCCAGATTACTGATGTAAAAACAAAATAAGGATGCAATAAAAGTGATATCTTTACAAGGTAAAAAGGTAGAACAGAATCAAAGCATGATGTCACAATCAATAATAAAATTAACTCCACGATGTTTTATATACAGAATTAGAGCCAAGTTTAAATTGACTGCCTTAGAGAATCTGTCTTGGAGCCATACAAAGAAGCTTTTTTAATTACACAAGCATCACCATAATGCAAAAACAAGAGATAACTACTGCCAGAAGTGAATGCCAATCTGTGTCCTAACTAAGCACCAACGTAAACCTTGTTGTGAGCTACAGACAAGTTACTAAATAAACCCAAGGATTTTTTTAATAGCAGTGCCAAGGCACAAAAGCAATCAGGACCTCAGACCAAATAAATATAAATGAAGGTTATACTTGAAAGTAGAAGCTAACTCAGTTCAGTAACATTTATGAATATAAAGTTTTCATAGCAAGATATATGGGCCAAATCTATCAACCAGTTACAATTTGACTAAATAAATACCGTGCCATTTTCCACAGACAAATGAACAAAAATAAATAAAAATTAGACTAAATTAAATGTTTGACCTCCTTTAAATTTTTTATCCATAATTTTGGCCAATTTTATCCCCAATTTCAGCTTAATTCTCAATTTTGCAAACAATTATTTCTCTTATTTTGGTCCAATGGAACCTGAGCTAACATATTTATTCAAGGTATCTTTAAAAATCAATTTAGTTAGTTAAAATGTAAAAAATAAAAGAAATTAAAATATGCAGAATCAAGAATTCAACCAAAGTTACAGATTTTTTAGAATCAAGGAGCTATAATCGCTGAAAAAAAGATAGGGAGATCAAAATTGCAGATCAATAATCAAAGGGTAACTAAAATGGCAATTTAGCTCAAATTAAAAAATACATAAGGCTTCGTACAATTATTAAAACTTTAACCTGCGAATAATGCTGTAGAGTTCAGGCCTTGCTCTCATCCAGTCAGCAAAGCTACAGTTATCAGTAGTATTAGAACGGAGTGCAGCCCTTTCTGAATGAATGTACACAGCAAAACATATTAAAAAGTAGTATCTCTCCAGGTACTCAACAAAAAATGATAGTGATGCTTCCCTTTTCATCTCATCAGGCTGCCGCAAAATACTATTGCGATACGTGGCAATTGCTTCACGCAGGTTCTAAAATTAAGACAAGGATCAATGAGACAGTTAAAGAGGAAATACAAAAATTCAACCCGCAAGATACAGGTGAATAATTCAAGAACATTGAAGAATAGAAACAACCATTACAATTTATTTGAATAACACAATAATAAAATCATTAGAAAATAGAAACAGATATACCTGCATTGAAGCACATTTGTCAATGACTTTGTCCACTTGTCTTTTCCCCTCAACACCACCCTGAAACATATCTGATAATTAGGACAAGAACATCTTTTTATTTTATAAAAATAACATTAAATTCAATACCAGTACCTCTAACACCCGAATCAAACTTCTAATGACTGCATACTCTCCTCTGCGAATTGCTTCTTCCGTGTCAGGCAAATGATCAGCAACATTGGTCATACTTTGAAAAATTCTCCCAATGGAATTGCTTCTTGGAAACCCTGTCATTCAATGACAAATACGATATCTAGTTAATGGCAATTCAACTAGTACACTTAATGAGAATAGAGTAAGAATAAATTAAAGAAATTCAATAATGCTAGGCATAATTCAATTTTCTTCCAAGAGGCTCAATAATTTTACATAAAGGTTACTCAGCATATAAAATAGTTATACCACATTCATGGAACTAAAGTCTTACGCATGTATGCATGCACACATACCCACTGAAGGTAGTGATATGTTGAGAGAAGAATGAAACTAATCACATTTATTGAATAAACTATGGATGGCAATAATTGAAAACAAGTAGACAAGACCTTCATTCTAAAGTTTCTCTCACTCAAATAAATAGGCTAGTGCTTTCATGACATATGTTAGACACATTTGCACTTACAAACCAACATGCAACATTCCCATGATCACTACCTGGACTGAGGCCTTGTAACCTAGCTATAGATATGGAAAAAACTGGACCCTTTGGAGATGAACTAAAGAGATTTCTTACCATAAGATATGTTTTCTTTTTCAAGAGATGATGAAATAACCAGGCCATAGAAATAAGCAACCAGATCCTACTCGATTAAACTCAAACTAACATCATAACCAAGGTAGATGCTGACAGAAACAGAAAGGAATGATGTAGACATCTTCTATATGTTGTCTTGGTATTAAAATTCAACATTTATGGACGATCCAGACATTTTATGCTAACTAAACACTGGAATGTGTATTCATATGCTCCGGTATTGTGGAAGCATAGTAATGAATTTTGAAGAAAAAAAACTGTTTTTTATAATAAACAACAAAACTAATAGTCCCAAATCTGTTTCTGAATATACAAGAAACCGTTCTTAGATTCAAATTTCTTCGAAGAACAACTATTTAAATAAAACAAAAATAAGCATTAAAATCAGAAAAATTAAAAAATAAAAAATAAAGAGTACCAGAGGCTCCTATTCTGTTGAGGTAGACCAAAGTTGCAATGACCATTCCAGTTGTGGTTCGACCACGCCCCATTTGACAATTAAAAATTATCTCCGTGTCTACATCAGCTTGAGAAATTTTATTAACCTAAAATAAAACAATAAAAGTATGAATTTTCAATGTCAATAAATATTGTATGATTGTATCAAATACAAAATCTATGAGTTCTAACAATTAAGCACTGTTCAGCAGCAGCAGCAGCTCAATGACAAGACGGTAGAGAAGGAAACTACATTACCCAACCCCTTGATTGCACCAAAAGAATATGTATGCGGAAAGTGATACCAAATGTGATAGAGCATAACAAATCCAGACAAAATACTAACCAAAATATCAAAATCCATTTCCTTTGGTGATTTTTCATCGGTTATAGGTACGCGTTCATAATCAACAAGATATCCAGCTACTTGCAATTCCTCATACACCTACGGCAAAGAAAATAACCTTGATGCATTTGTATCAGAAAATTGATCGGCAAGTCTCACACGACCATCATATACTAGTTTCGGCCATACCTCTAGTGGTGTCTTCACAGAATCACAAGACACCGGCTCCCATTGGTCTACCATCTGCCCATCTGGCAGTTCATCAGTCACGAGAATCTTATTTCCATATCTGTTGTATCCATGCGCAAATAAGATAAACAGTAAAGCACACAACCACAAATTCACAGGACAAGCATGGAGCATCGCCACAGAAATACCTTGCTGCCTCCACCAGGATGTCTTCTTTCAAACGAGCCTCCATTTGCTCAACCCTTTCTCTGTTAATTCCCTAATCAAGTACAGACAGAATGCCCCACAAGTTAACGGACTCAATTCAACCCAACTTGTAAAGTATGCAGTATGCATCACGCTAAATTGAAAGTCAGCACAAAAGCTGATATGCCCCGAAACTACATACCGTATACTCAAGGTTGGAGAACGGCTTCTCCACATCACGCAGAACAAAAGGACGACCATTAATGTAGGCAAGCTGATTCCAACACAGGAAGGAAATAAAAAGTAAGGAGAAAGCATAATCAAGCATCCATCATCAAACTAACCGATACTTAGCCTAAACTTAAACTCCAAGTACAATACAAGAATTAGTTTCAAAAACCTAAACTCCTTGAAGTCAGCCATAGGTTAAATTAAAATAAAAATATAACACACCGGTTCCTCACGAAGGCTAATCCACAGAACTTTCAATCCAGCACCAATGTGGTTGAGAACGTTCCGAATTCCATCAATGGTTGGTATGGCAACACCGTGAACATGCAACGAGTCCGATGCCTAACCATAACAACAACAACATTAACTACCTGATTCATTTTTTGAAAAGGAAAAAAAAAAAAAAAATATATATATATATATATATATATGAATTGACAGAAGATGAAAAGACGAAGAAGACCTACCTGGCGATAATTGGGAGCGCCTTCGATCTGAGGCGACAAACGTTTGTTCTGGCAACCAGGGAAATGGTCGCTCTTCAGAATCGTTCTCTTCCCCAACACACCTCCTCCTCTCATCTTCATCACCTGCTCCGGCTCCTTCGGTATCTGCGACATCGAACCAACTCACTCACTTCTCTTCCAATTGCAAATCCAAACGCCCAACTCTTCACCACGCTTCTCTTCTCGTTTCTTTCTCCCCTCTCTCACACACAACAACACTTGTTACACTTGCAGCTGATTTTCTCTCTCTACCTCCCGCGGATTTCCAATTATTTATCTCATAGCTTCTTACTTACGACTAACTCAATTTCTGAAACCAACACCAACAACGTGAAAGACGTGAACGAGTGAAGAGTGACGAAGAAAGGCGTGTGAGCTCAATGTGATCGAGCTCCCAAACAAGAATCTTCTCCGATTTTATTTCTTTGTTAATCAACCTGTTTAGCGTGTTAGCTTTTATTTAATCCTTATTAATGTTATTGTCCTTATAAAATTAAAAATACAAAAACACTTTTTTATCTTCGGAACCCATTCTTATTTCTCAGGTTGCGATTAATGCTTAACTTATAGCTTATGCCGTGGATATTCTCTTCCCTCCCTGTCTCTGTTGGCTGCACCATGCGCTTTCTCTCTCCATCCACCGTACCACCTTTTTCCTTCTCAACGACCCCTTTTATATTCACCACACAAAAAATTCTCGCCTTCGTAAATTAATTACGGAAAGGAATAAAACATACCTTCATATCTTCTGGATAATGCTACAACTCAACAAACTTCTTCCTTATTCATCTTCATCATACACACTTATCTATGTTCAACTAACGTATAAAAAATTAAACTAACTTTTTCTTTATTTCATCAAGCTAGCTTTATAAATTAATCAAAATAATTTACAAATTCTTAAACTCTCTAACCTAATCTTATAAGCCAATAAAAAATAATTAATATATGTATAGACACGCACACACGTGACAGAAAAATCCACAACTTTTAAATTTCCACCAGTTGGACTAGTCCTTATATGTATACATGGCCGGATGAGTTGTCCATTAACTATATAAAATAAAATAAAAATTCAAAATCGGTTTTTTTATCCGAAAAAATATATATATTTAATAAAGCATTTGGATGCCAAACCCTTTACCATGTATGAACAAAGAAATAAATTCAAAATCGATTGAATTGATCCACAGCAAATAAAAAAGGGGATAAAACCTGTTCGAATGTATTTTCCAAAAACAACATTGTAAACTGTTAACTTCATTTAAAATGTTCTTATTAAGATAAAGAAAACTTCATATTTAATATAGTTTATAAGTTGGTATAAATTATTGTGTCATTTTCTTTTTCCAAAAGAAACATATAATTTAGTTACTTGAATTAATTTATAGTTTTCTTTCATTTTGATTTCTTATAAATTTACGTAACTCAAATTTACTATTTTGATTTTTATTTTATATGAAAAGTCGTACTTGTTAATGGAATTCGATGTATTTTATTAAAATTTAAATATAAATATTACGACATATTTTATTTAGATTTTTTTGTTTAATTTGAATGGAAACAAAACCTCAAATAGTCTTTTTTTTTTTTATTTTAGATGTAAGTTTGTAATTATTGATGGAATGATTGATTGTATTAAAGTTTAAATTTAAATATTATAGCATGCTTGATTTATATTTTTATGGTTAATTTTGAATGCTAGGAATTTAAAAGTTGTATTATATTTATTTAATTTTAATTAATTATTAATACCAATTCGACTATTAATATCTTGATCACGTATTTAATGATCAAATGGATTTAAAAAATTATATATATATATATATATATATATATATATAAAGTAAAATAAGCTTTGTAAATAAAATGCAATCCTCCAGCAAATTTTGTTATGAGAGGAAGTCTCCCGCTTTGCATAACTAACATCTGCGCCACTGCTTTCTTACAAAAATGATTTCTTACATTAATATTGAAGAAATACAAAATAAAAATAAATAAGACTTGGAAAGTGGTTTTTTATTTTTTTAATATCGAGTTAAACTAAAATTAATATCATTGCATAAAAATGAATCATTAACAAAAAGAGAGTCACTATGAATTAATTTATATATTAATTTATAAAATAAAAAATTATTGATTACTAAAAAATATTTATTATTATAAATAAAAAATTATAATTTATTTTTAAATGATTTATAAAATTTAGTAACTAAGATTTTAGTTAAAAAAAAAAATTAGTAATTAAACATTAGTTATCAAAATTTGTTATTATGAAAAATTAATTTTTAAATTAATTTCTCATTAATAACCAATTAATTTAACAACTAATTATAACTTTTTATTTTTAATAATAATTATTTTAATAATTAATAATTTTTATTTTATAAATTAATATCTAAATTGAACATCTATAAGAATATATTTACTCGTGATGTATGAATACTAAATAGTACTGATATTAAAAATAATTTATACATCAGTATTTTGATATATAAAAAATGATGATAAACAGTATTTATAAAGTGGTGTTGTTTATTTTTTTTACATGGAATTAAACTCAGTTTAATTCAATCTTTTAATATCAATATTTTAAACTTCAGTTTGACCAAATTCAACTTAAACAAAATTATTAAACAATATCGATACTAATATGAATAATAACATAACCATTATTTAATTTACTTTCTTGTTCCAATAATTAATGTATTTTTAAATATGTAATTGTTAAAATACTAAATAATACAGTGTATTTGAAAAAATATGTAATTGAAAAAATATTGTTCTAAAATATGTAATTGAAAAATAGTACGAAACAATAATTTTTTATGAAAAACATTTGAAAACGTTGAATACAATAAACTCATCCTAATATAACTCCATTAAGAATAAGTTCACTCGAATCAAGTCTAATCAAAAATTAGATAAAATAAATCCGACCTAATTCAATTTTTTATTGGGTTGTTTAAACCCGCGTCATTCGCATTCAAAAAGGTATATATATAATATAAAACGAATAAAGAAACGTGGAAGAAATGGCAAATTAGTGGGTCCCGAGATTAGTTGGTTGGTACAATGGTCAACCACAAGTTAGAGGGCCCAACAAATATGCCTCGTTAATTACTTTCAGAAAATAATATCATAAAATATTTAACCTAAAAAAAATAAGCTGCGCTATCTGATTTTGAGTAACCCTAAAGCCAAAATGGAATTAAAATTGCACGTTTCTTTCTGCCTTAAACCGCAATGCATGTTGTGTGTTACTAGGTTTAAAAATACGAACAAATTAAAAATAGAAACATATAAACGGGGGACAGTTCTTATCTTGTAAATTTATAACTGAATTTAAACTAAACCCAAATTATAATGATAGATATTATTTTGTTTTGTTTACCTAATTTAGATCATGGTAATCAACATTTGCATATTTTTTTTATTTGCAAAAACAAATTAGTTACTTCTGTTGTGTATCACACTATCTATAAATAATAACACAACCCAATTAAATAATGCGCGTGTGAAGGGGCAATGAAGTAAAATAAATTAATGGAAAATTATAGAAAGAGAACGTGAAAGAGATGGTGGAGAGCAACTGGTTTATATAATTACTCTGAACTGCTTTCACCATAAAGAACATTATTAATGGATGCTTACACAGAAATGACAGAGGTTTTTTTTTTCTGAGGTGAAGTTGGGTTTTACTTGGAATTAATTAATCTTTAACAACCCATTTGCTGTGTTGTTTCAAGAAAGGAGCGTGATTTGATGCAGCACACAGATTCTCTCACTACCTTTACGCTCTCTTTTAGAGCACTGTTCCATCACTTTCGTTCTTTATTTGAGAAAGCAACGTGTATGAGAAATATTGAGAAAAGAAAAGGTAGAGACAAAAACAGGTGTCACGTCACTCTCATTCTTTCAAAGGTTGTGCTATTATCCTATTCATGGCAATTAGCCAAAAATGGTGGCACTTTGTCAAGAGTCACGTATAAGGAATAGTGGCATCGATCTGGTGTTAGAATGAGGTAGGTTGCGTTGCGTAACGAGGAAGAGGTCTTGGTTGTGGAGATGTGATTTGAGGAGTAGAGTAGGGTGGAAGAGAGTAGAGAGAGCCATTTTTGTTATGTTGTCAACTTCATTTCCCTCTGCATGCAATCACGTTGTGTTATATTTATCTGGATAACTAAGGGAGACAACCACACATGCACATCTAAAGATTTTTCTGAACCAACATTTGCTTTTCCACATGAAAAAATAATGTATTTAAGTGCTCAAGTTTTTAAACATGTGGCGTAAGTTGAGTTAATTTAATTAATTCCGAGTATTAATGCCTATGTGTATAATTGTTAAGCTTAAAATCTGTCTTGTATAGTTCCTTTATTCCTTTTTAAGATTGCTCAGTGTTTTTTTTCTTTTCTTGGGTGTGTTTATTTTTGGGAATAGATTTAGGGAGGTGAATTTGAGGAAAAATAAGGTGAAAGTTAGATCTTTTGGATTGAAAAAAATATGAGATTTGAAGAAAGATGTGAAAAAAAAGTTTACGAAAATTTAGTGAGTAATGTGATAGTTGGGATATATATATATATATATATATATATATATAACATTTAATTGATAGAAAATAAGATTATTATTTTATTTTTAATATAGAAGTAATTTAAATTAAATTGTAAATATTATAAATTATATTATAATGAGATGTGAAGATTATTTAAACTGAAAAAATCAATATTGATAAAAATATATTAAATTAAATATGATTTTTAGAAATTGAGATGAATAAAATTTTGAAAAATTAATTTAAATAAATTATAACAATTTGACTGAAAAGGAAAAAGTGAAAAAGCACATTGGAAAAAGTAAAAGAAAAACATTTCTATCATGGACCGTAGAAACAAACAAAGACTTAACTACAATTTTTTTTTATTTAGATATCATTTTCAAACGAACATTAATTATTCTTTTACTAACTATACTCATAATTTTTAGTTAGTTTATATATGTATATTTATTAATAAATTAATGTATAAAAATAAAAAGAATAAAACAAAAGATCTTATAAATATTTTATGAAAATAAAAAATATATATATTTTGGACGAGTAACTGATCTTGTATAAAAACCCAACCTGCTGTATGGGATAAAGTCTAAAAAACATTGGACTTTTATTTTTCATATGTTTGGAATAAATTTTAAGACTTGTATAAAATCTTGGTATTTTTAATTAAGTTTTTTCTTGAAAACCTTTTATTTAATGAGTATTCAAAAATTGTATGATTTTTAATTAAATTCTTAATCACATATTTCACTTTTTTTTAATATGAGAAGATAACTAAATAAGGTCCATCACATCATTCATATAAAAAAAAGAATAAACATTAAAAATTCAATTAAAAAACATTAAAATTTTGAATACTCAATAAAAAAAATAATAACTATAAATTAATTGAAAATATACAGATTTATAAAAATTTAAATTTAAATTAAATATAATTAAATAACAAAAACTTAATTAAAAAATATAACAATTTTAAAAACAGAATAAACTAAGAAAAGTTAATAGTCATAGAAATTGATGAAATACTTAAAACTTAACAGAGTATATGTTCAAATAACAATTTGAAAACCAATTTGACCACATAAAAAACCAAAAAACACAAAAGATCGGGGCTTGTAAACCAAGAAACACATCAATACCATTACAATTAACATGACTTTGCACATTATAATCATAAAAATAGCGTGGTTCAGCCTACAGGCAAGATTTAGTGCAGATTTTTCGATTTCAATACCCATACATCATATAATTGGCAAGGTAACGTATTTACATTCAGAATGAAACAGCAACGCCATCATCCATATCAGTCACCTCTCTTACGAGGTTTTTGGTAGAAGGCAAACCAGCAGTTACCTCCTCTTCAATCCCGCATTCATTTGTCCCCCTTCGGATTTTGAAGTAACCATCCTGCGATTAAGATTAAACTAGTCCATCAGCTAAGACACATCATAAGTAACAGATATTCAAGTTGAAGAATAAATCAAGAAACATACATCTCCCCATTCTCTGTTCCACTGATTTGCAAGAAGCTGAAACAATGAAAAGTACCCAATCAGTACAAAAATCTGAATTTCAGATACTAGACGCCAGGCCCCAGGCGGCTGAAATGTAAATCAAGAACATATCAACATACCCAATAGTCATCGCCATCATCAGTTGTTCCCCACCCAATTAGCTTCACTGCATGACCGCCTAGTACATAACCTGTGACGTGTTTGTAAACTCCTGACTTGTAGTGAGCAAAATCCTGCGAAGAGGTCAAATTAGTAAAAGGTTAACTTGTCTTAAAGCAACCAAGAAAACTGCTCAATATGCTTGAAACTATTCACACAAGAAAACAAAGGCTAACGTAATCTATGTTTGAGGTCTAGACACTACATGCAAAATGATGCAGGTAATAGTCACGGATGCTTTAGTTCATTGAAAGGTCACTGGCAAAGAGGGGCCCTTCGAAATGCTTTAACAGGAAGGATGCTATTATATATTCAAGTCATGCTCGAATGATGGGGACAAGAAAGTGACATAAGAAGTTGTAGTTGCATGTATGAGACCAAACAATAAATAAATGACTCCTAAAGGTTGATGCTTTTAATATAGAGAATCCAATGACTCAAAAATCTGCTAAAGGGGCTTAATAGCTAGGGGTTGACCAGTGCAACAATAGGGCGAGGTTGTTGTAAGGCCTGTTCTGTTTTTGGTAAGAGAAAATTGTATCTCCTCCAGTTATGATTGATAATAATAGTTTCTGATTTAAAATTGTTACTTTCTATCCTAATGTCAATCCACAACCTAAAGTATAAAAGATGACAACTTCCCCCATTTTTGTTCTGAAAGAGAGAGCACCCAAATAAAGGGGGAAAGAAAGAAAAAGAATAAATCTTTAATGTTCAACCATCTCTATTGTTAATGCATAACTCACTCGTATTTTAGCAAACTGATTGCTGAGAAATGAATCCTAATACGAAAACCCTTGCACAGAATCCTTGTCCTAATATGATCCCTTAATGAGCATCATATACACTTGAAAAGCCTACTACTTTTTAGTATTAATCAAGTGTAGGAATGGAATATGATCTTAGTTTACTTAGTATTTTTGGTCCAAGACCTTTACAATGTTATTCATACGACCATACGCAGTTTATTCCACCTTTTTCTCATTTGAAATTTGATATTCTATCTTTATCTGTAAACATCAAACTTAAACCCTCCATGAAAGCCAGTAGCTCCAGACATATGGGCGATTGAAAACCAGCCCCAAAGGAACCATTAAGGAGGAGTATAATATACCACCGAAGATGATAGCTATGACACCGACTAGCTAATGCTGGTGAAAAGTAAAGGGATTGATCAAAAGCAACAGATCCCATTAGAATCGACATTAGCCATATCAAAGAAAACAGGGCTACGTACATGCATTTGCAAGTTTAAGGAGCAAACTTAAAAGATAGGTAAATATGGAAAACATATATATAGACTTTAGAGGCACAAATCAGGAATGCGTGAAGATCTATGAAATGATCAAATACACAAAATGAACAACATGTAGACAATGAGAGACTTGCGATTGAGTATGAAAAACCCAAAACACACGAAAAGAAAAATTCCCCGCTGGTGATGTTCAGGGAAGTTAATTATAATGTATTAAATCTCGGTGCAGATAAACGTAAGCACCAATGCCAATATGACAGTTAAGGAGAAAACATAATAAGGAAAAGTTCATAATAAAAATTGAAAATCGCCATGTTATAAAAGATTGTTTTTACAGACTATAAACCCAACAACTTTATTACCCACTAATTATCACTCGAGTCCATTTATCTGATCCCCAACCATTCTCCCTTCACATATCTTGTTTAAAGTTTTATACCCAAAACAATCCTCAATCGTAATATTCAATTTGCACACCAACTTGAAGCCAGTACCAGAGTCGGCAGGCCCAACTAAATGTTACACTTACACATTATTAAAAAGTATTTAGCATGTTCATATCAAAAGAGCTGTTCTGTTTTGTACAACATCGTTTGATTAGAGCCTTTTAAGCAGCATTTCTGTGATTAAACCAGGACTAAATAGAAACTCCAAAATCTGATTAAAGTCATTTGGAAAATCAAGGTTTTTTAACACTTTTATCCGTTTGTGAAAAAATTTGTAGCTTTAAGATCATTCGTAACAAATTATCTCCACCCACTACTTTGTCTCATTAAGTTCTGATTTCATTACTGACTCAACCTTTCATATAGTTAAAATTAAAATACTGAAAATGTTTACATTAATAACCTCTCTTAATAGATAACTCTAAAAATAACCTCTCAATTTTTGTGACAAATGCAATCAAGCTTGTAGAAATGTCTATCTATGCAAATATATAATGGGTAAATTTCAAACATTTCGTTGTGAATTCTGCATAGCAGTTTATATATTATGTATGGTGGTAACTGGAATGGCAGTGCCGCCAACAACAATAATGTTAATAGCGGTGGTATTAGTATTGATGGTTGTGAAATTATTGTTGCCATTGATGGTGGTAGTAACAATGAAGGTGATAACAACGAGAAGGGTCTTTACCAAAATAGCAAGGGTAGGTTTTGCCCAAACTAAACCAAATTTACAAATAATTTTTCTTGGTTTTGAAATAGAATGTAAACAAAATTTGAAATTGAGTAAAAAATCATTTTAACTCCAATTTCACCAACACTCTCTGTTTGAAAAATGCATTTTAAGACCAAAAACTCAATCATTCCAAACAGAACCTAATACGTGCACTCTTTTGTTGTTGTGACATTATTAACAACTCACACTGCTACCCTAAAATGAATTTTCAACTTTCTTAATTCATTTTATTACAACAACCTAGGTAACTGCACAACCTACTTCTCTTGCAAACACTATCCCAACATTGCAATCAAATACAATAAAACAAGTGCTCCCAATAAAACAGATATAACAAATACCTTTAATCTAAGGAGAAATTGCATGAAATCTACATAAATACACTCACACTCCCTTGAAATCTTCTTAAATGACATGCATACTCCCTCTAGATTTTAATCAAACACTCGCCTCTATGATGTTTTTTAAAGTAATACATACCCTTTATTTGATTAATAAAGTGACACATACAACCCTTCTTTGATGCTATGAGAAGGAGAGTATTTTTTTTTTAAAACTAGAGGGCTTAAGAAAGATATGTGCACCTTTCCCTCAATTCAACAATAATTCTTTAAGAAATGGCCTAGGGTTAAAGAGCAGTTCCACTAACTTTAATGTTCCCCCTATAGCAAACCACTATTTTTCAACTCTATACTTCATGTAAAACTTTGAAAGAGTAATATATCTTCAATATTCCAGAAAAAAAGTCAATCCACAATTAGTTAGAGGATCCAAAATAACCACAAAAGAGTTCAACATAGATATTTATTCTAAAAAGGTTTAGAGTCAAGCATAATGGAAAACAACAAATGGTCAAAGTCACTCAGTCATTGAGCCTCCAACAATAGAATATTCACTTCAACCTCCCCACTAATTCTTCTAAACTATGAAAAGCTGCTACTGATTTCCCATTCCTCTCCACCTATCCATAAGTTTTTATTTTGTAACATGTTTTCCATGTTGGATCACATGCACCAATCTCAAACACTCTGAATCAATTGTTTCCAAATTATTGTCATATAATTATAAATTACAGATAGGATGTTTTGAGTTTTTAAAATTGAACATTAAAGTTGCAGAAGAATTAATTGCAAGGCGTGGATAAGAGTTCTCATTTACCTCATAAACAGTAAATGCGACCTCAACTGGCCCATTTTTGTACACTTCTGCCATGATATCATGGGGATTAGATTTGACCTTGTAGGCATTGACACTATAGTGCTTTGACTTCTTCCACAGCTGGTTCCCACTTACACACTTTTTAACACACTTGGGAGTCCGATAAGCTGGCTCACATCCAGGATGAGAACAGCCAGTTTGATCAAAATATGGGTCACACTGCCACATAAAAGAATTTGCAGAGCGTAAGAAAGTTTGGAGGAAAAAACAGATATAGGATAAGTTGTGAAATGAGCCTTCAGAAAAATAAAATTGCATCAACTGGAGGGAAGATCTAGGTGACAGGGAGCTTAGGATTTTCGTCCCCAAGCAATAACCGTTTTTATGATGCCCAAGTGGAAACCGTATTACCTCTTCAGTGACAACACCGTGGTTGGATAAGTATCGCCATGCAGATAAGGGATATCCCCCATTACACCCAGATCCACACAGAAAGCCACAGCATGCGAGAAGGTCATTGACAGAGAGAGAAATATTCTGCAATTACACATATAGTACATAAATTCCTCTTTCAAGCAACTAAGTAGTTGTTACCCAGGGACAAAGGAAGAGGAGAAACACTAAAAATTGTCGCGAATAATCACAATCACGCACAATAAGCAAAACAAAGTTAACATTAATAAGAAACTTGACTTACAACATCAAAATGAATGCAAAAGCGATCTGACAATGATTCTACAGCACCAAATGCCCAACAAGAACCACAGTGACCCTGAATCATCACACCAGCACAAGGATCACTTAAAAAGTCTTTGAACCTCGAATGTGTTAAAAGTTGTTAGACTGAGAAAATTGAAGGAATACCTGATCTTTAATGCGAAAATTGGTTTAGCAATTCATGTCATAGTCAACAACAAAAACAAGAGTCAGCACCTCCTTCCAAATGCACAATTTAACTAAAATAAATAAAATAAAGGGAAAGGAGAGAGTAGGTGGCGACCTAGAATTCTTCCAATAGTGCCACACTGCGACCAAGCTGTCCTTGCATCAAAATTCACCGGCAACTTCAATGATTTTGGATGAGAAATAACAGGTACACTCCCGAGTACGGCCTTAGGCGTTTGTTTGGCTCCAAGGAGGCGCTTAAATTGTTCAACCTGTAGGTCAACGGACATTATATAACTAATCATCTGAAAGTAAAACAGTGAAATCCACACTTTAAAAGGGTGCAAAACAAGTTCAAGACTAACTGTATAATTGGAGAAACGAGGATTCATGGCAGCCTCCCATCCCGCCTCAGGATTTTCGTTAATCTGTTTAGCAATAGATTCCTGCATCACAAGGTTAAAAGCATGATCAATCACATGACACAGATCGTATGTTCAAATACTCATCCCACATCATCTGAATGAACAGGATGGAGCGAAACTATTAAAGCTCAATCAACGTTTTGCATATACATATGCTTCAAACACTAGTAAAAATACATACAATCTTAAACCCAAAAAAAAAAAAAAAAAATCATCCCAGCCAAAATTAAATAAATAAAAATATAAGCACAGACACTAGCACAGTAAAAAGATTAAGATCACTCATGACTTTGCCACAGTTTCATAAATAAATCGACCCTAGAGATTGGCATAAACACGTGTGAAACGAGGAGAGTTAACGAAACCACCTGAAGAATTGGAGAATTAAGTTTGTGAGCAGTCAACGACTCAGCTTCCGCCCCAAGAATCTGTGAATAACAAACCGATTAGAGAACTAAACAAGATACTAATCATGATTACAGAGATAGGGTTGGAAAAAGTGGAACCTGGAGATAAGAAGCGGAGAGAAGTATGAAGAAGGTTGCTAGGGGGAGCCCAGTTAAAGCCATATTCTGTTGTTGGATGAAATGGTAATGGAAAGTCGGAGGAGATTTTTATAGATTAGTTGTACTTTTCTTCCCAAACACTGCAATTGGGTTTGGTGGGGCACACAGTGAAAGAGAATATCCTACTTAACCGCTTTATTTTAGTTTTCATAGATATTAATAAGAGCGGTGCGGCATCGGAGTTTGAACCTAACGGAGGCTTGGGATTGGAGACTGTGTTGGGCGGGTTCGATCAGATGAACGCTGGCGTGACACGACAAAGATCACCGCACCCAACATTCCCAAGACTTCAGATTTTTTTCCTTTTTTCCTATTAAAATACGCATAGGTCATGTTCAACCAAGTCTCCCTCATTATGGCCTGCGTGCTGCCATAAGATTCATGTAACGTGTTTGACGAAAGTGCATTACGAAAGCGAATAGATTGTTTTAATAATTAGTTTTAACTTTTCTAATTTCTGAAATTTATGAAAATAGTTTATTTTAAAAATATCCTAAAGTTTAAGTAGATATTTCAGATACCAAACTCGTTTTATAAAGAGCTTGTTTTTCATAAAAACAAATCCGAAACAGTCGTCAAATTATATGCGAGAGAAATGTGGAAAATAAAGAGATATAAGATAAGACTAATATAATTATCCACGTCACACTATACGAATAAAGAAAAATTAGTGTTGGATATTTGTTTTTAGTTTTCTTTTCCTTTTGTTTCTCAGGTTGTATTTCATTCAATCAATTTTCTTTCTGTGTTTCTTTTACAATTTTGTTGCGATACTGTCTCTCATTACAGTTTTAAAAAGAGCAAGAAACGAATCCAAAAGGTAGTTAATGTTATTGATGATAAATTTTACATTGATAGATAGTAAATGAAGTAAAAATAAAATAAAGGAAACTAATTGAATAAGGTGTAGATTATATAAATAATTCAACCTTATTAATTTGAAGCGTTTTCCCACCATTATACGTAAGACCTTAGAAAATAATTAAGTGAGATATAGTTTTTATAAGGACATACGAATATTTGATTATTAAAAAAATTAGTATACACAGAAATTAGTTTAAGTGAGTTATTTTTTATAAAAACTTATTAATTTTTTTATCTTCTCTCTAAAGTGTTTAATCTTTTATGAGCTTGGTTGAACAGGACTCGCCGATAAAAAGGTTTAATTTTTGTTTGATTATTTTGTTGAAGAAAGTAATAAGTTCTTTTATTATTTTTTTAGAGGAGTTGGTCTTGAGATTTGTATGTGCTGTTGTTTGGGTTGTATGTATAGTACAAAAACTTTTGATGAATCTTTGTTCAGTTAAAGTTATTAGGATATGATCAGATTATTGATCTCAGTCTTTTTTATATAAATATTTGATGTCTTTATGATTATGAGTGCTTAAAGATTAGGGAGATTGTGTTGTGTTTTAATGAGTTAAGGAAAGTTAATTATTTAAAATAGATTATGTTTTGGTATGACATTATAGTTTAATTCTGAATTAAATTGGTTGAATTTGTTGTATGATATGAATGGGTTGGTTTGAGGATGTGTTTTGGTTTTTGGATTGAATTGGAGTTTATGGTAAAAATTGGATATGTGTAATTATGGTTGATGATGCTTCAAAGATGGTTAAGTCTTCATTTAATTGGTTTTTGAGGCTACATTTTTATTTGGAACCATTGGTTTTAACTTGTAAAAGGAAAGAAAAAACACTCTTTGCAACCAAGGATACAAATTCACTGATATGATAGAATTAAGAATTTGCATACTAATTGGATGAGTGTTCTACTCACTGAGCAAGTGCATAGTAGCAAAGTTAAAGAGGCAAAATTATTTATGCAAATTACTCGTAGTAATCTCATATGCTAAACAAGTGAGACCTTCGTTTGGTAAATATTTAAGACTTTCTTTCCATATTCTTTCGCCTTTCGCTACGTGAGACAATGTTACTCGTCGAAATGAGAGACTTTAACTAAGATGATATATTAATTTTAAGGAAATTGAAATGATTTGAAAAATATTAAAATTAATGATATACTCAAGAAATAAAAAACACCAACAAATACAAATATGAGAAGGACTATCATGGGTAAAGGGAATGTAAGGTTAGGGTAAAGGGAATGTAAGGTTATAATGAGAATAATAGGAATGAGTTTGAATGTAAAATCATTTTAAGATATTTTAAAAAACAAAAGTAACATTTCATCGAGATGACCTTACTCGTAGACTTACTGTCATAGGAAGCTATTAAATTATTGGTTTAATTACTCTTTTGATCTATATTTTTGTCTAAAAATATCAAATTAGTTATTTAATTTTTTTAAGTTTCAATTTGGTCTAATTTTTTAAAAAATTGATGTAATTTGGTTATTTTCATTAAATTACTTGAAGCAAATAAATGATTTTTTATTAAAATTGACACTATAATTTTGTTAATTACATTAATAAAAAAATAATCCTTATTAATAACTTAAATTTTGATGAAAAATTCAGGATCTATTTCAAGAAATTTAACAAAAATGACTAAATTACATCAATTTTTTAAAATCGAGATCAAATTAGAATTTAAAAAGATTGGAGAACCAATTTGATAACCAAAAGAATAATTAAACATAAATTATTTTGCATTCATAATCATGCTTTAAAATGCAAATTCATTTTCATATATTCTTTTAATTTAATTTTGTTAAAGTCGTGTGTTTGATACTCAAATTTAGTTTGACGTTCATTAAAAATGCATTTTCATTTAACGTATTCTGTAAAAAGCCATTTTTATATAAAATCATGAGATAAAACATGAATTTTATTGTAACTAAATTAAAATCACTTTAAATTAATTAAAGTAAATCAAAGAACACAGAAAAGTCTTGATTGAAATCACCATTTTAGAAGAAAGAAATTAATAAAATTGTGCTTAATAACATCAGTTAAACATAGCAACAAACCAACTACCCCTGCTTATTTGTTGATGGAATCATCTGTTCAAACTCAAGATAAATGGAAGCATCACTCCTCTGAATAAATCACATTGGATCGACTTCAGATTTAGTTTCTGCATGGGTGAACACAGGTGAGTAATTCTAAATCAAATGAATCAAATTTGGAAAACATGATTTTATTCTTCTGGGAGAGTTTGGAGGATTTGAAACAAATAACGTCTAAAAATTGGTATGACCCTATTGTAAATGTTTCCTTTTAACTTCATCAAATTGTTGACGGTTTAAATCGACAAAAATATGCCAAAGAAGTAATATATATGACAGAAATGATCATAATACCTGAAAAAAAAACATAAAACATGAATTTAAAGTGTATTTCAGTTCGAAGGACTGAAAAGAAAATGAAATTAAAAATAATAAAAGACTCAAAATATCTATTTTAAAAAATAAAAAGACAAGTAAAAAATTTGAAGGCTTAAACATTACAGAGCAACAAAGAAGCACCGGAGCAGAGATCTTCGTCTTTATTCTTTGTACAATCGCAATTGCTCGAAGACAATTCATTGAATCCAACTTCGAGCTACCGAGCCAATCAACCAGTGAAAGTATCACTTCATATAGGGCGAGGTTTTGCTATTCCATGTTAGGCCACTCGGAAAATAAGAATGGAAAGGGGCATGGTTGTTGACCACTGAGGAATTCTCTAACTCCTTTCTATTAACGGGCGCTCAGTGAACGCACATTTTCGAAATTTACTCGGAGTTCAAATTCTTAACAGATTTGAACTAATCCGATAGGCGAATCCGATTTCGTCCACTTCCGAGAGCCATTTTTTCCCGTCATCGCTGTTTTATTTTATTTTTTACTACATTTAGCATTCGAATCAGGAGAAGATGCTGCGTCTGAAAGCGTTTCGGCCTACGAGCGACAAAATCGTTAAGATCCAATTGCATCCGACGCATCCATGGATGGTTACGGCCGATGATTCAGATCGAGTTTCGGTTTGGAACTGGGAGCACCGCCAGGTATAGAACCCCCTCGTTCAATTCACTGTTTATCGTTTCGGTTCGGTGTTTCCGCTTTCTGTTGTTTGCTGTGTTTTAATGGAAACCTCATTCAGGTGGTGTATGAGTTGAAAGCTGGTGGAGTGGACGAGCGGCGTTTGGTCGGCGCCAAGTTGGAGAAGCTGGCCGAGGGAGAAATAGGTTCAATTCTCTTTAATATTTTATCAGTGAATAAACAGAGTTGTTAAGTTGTTCTATTACATAGACCTGCTGCATTTGCTTCTGTTGGAGGTTTTGGATGTAAGTCTCGTGATCCGTAAATGGTACTGTGTTACGCTGGTCTTCAGTGACGATTGATGACATGAATTTGTTGATTTTTGGCATTGATATTGTACTTGTCATTTTTTGTTTTTTGTTTTAAGGAATTAACTAAGTATTCATTGTTGCCATTTTGTTACGTTCATTGTAGTGAAAACCTTCAATTATGTAAATTTTCTTTGGGTCTGATTGCTATGATGCTTATAGTCTCCATCCATGATACTGTTCTTGGTTAGTTTCACCGTATTTTCCTGGTCTCTCAGTGAGAATTGCTTAAATTTCTTCTTATGTTAGCACTTAGCGTTTGGTTAGTTTTGGTGATGTAACCGTGTGGTTTAATTTGTAGCTTGGCTTATTAACATTATTAGACTCTAGGAAATTTTAACAACTAACCAGTGAATTTCATTTTATACAAAATGAAAAAGAGCATGATAAACTGTTTGTGAACCAGCATTAGCGGTCCACATTTCTGTGAAGATCCGGTAACAGAACTTTAATGATTTGTTTTTTGTTTGATAGAGTCTAAAGGGAAGCCTACCGAAGCCATTCGGGGAGGAAGGTACCATGCGTTTGCATTTCTTTTTCTAGCTTTTATTTTGTGAATCATTTACTTACAATGATCCTTTACCGCCTCAAAGTGTTAAGCAGGTGAATTTTTATGATGATGATGTACGCTTTTGGCAACTTTGGCATAATCGTTCTGCGGCTGCTGAGGCTCCAACAGCTGTCCACACTTCAGCTTTTAGCTCTCCTGCCCCATCAACAAGAGGGAGACATTTTCTTGTCATATGTTGTTTAAACAAAGCTATATTTTTGGACTTGGTGACAATGCGGAGCCGTGATGTACCAAAGCAAGAGCTTGATAACAAGTCCCTTCTGTGGTAAAATTTTATTACATTATTCAATATTCTTCAGCTTGCATAGTCATTGATACAAAAATTGCTAGCTATCTCTTAAGGCAATATTTTTAGATTCCTGTCCTATAGATGGTGCTAGATTGTGTTATGCATATCGGGGTCATTCTTTTATTAGTTCCTTCTATGACTGCGAAGTTGTGAGTGATATAATGTGATGCTCTTCAACTTCTGCAACAATTTTATGTTGTATCAAACTTTGCAAATACTTATTTGTTAGCATCATTCTTTCCTGGCCATGCCGCAACCTTATACAGCGCACAATCAAGGAATGAAAAAGTTGCATTCTGTTGGGTTCCTTAAATTTAATCATTTATAAAGATATGGTAATTTATTTTTGGGTAAAATATTTTACTTTAAATTAAAATTTATTGTTCCTTAATTGGTCTCTACTGTGAGATTATTGCCTTACCCACTACCCAATACATTCATTTCACAAAAACAATCATTAAGACATGCATATAAGTATAGGGGTGATGCCTTCGTGGGCATATGCATGGATAAATGGCCAGATTCCAAAAGATGATTTCTCTTCCTAGACAATAATTTTTCACCACCTTTTCTTTTGGTATTCTAATTCTATTTTGCACAAATTAAAGTCCTTCGTATGAAAAATATTCTCCTTTTCATTTAAATGTATCAAACAACTGCATTACCGATTTTCTCAATTCTCGATGGAAATTTGTCACCACATGTTGTGTGACATAATTCTGCATCTAAGACGTAAATTAATTAATTGTGATGAATACATATCTTGTTTGCATATTATACTTTGCAGTACTTGTGCACACTGTATGAGTTCCAATTTTGCTATTTCACATGCTGTTGCAGCATGGAGTTCCTTTATAGAACTGGTGTTGGTGATGGTCCTCTTGTTGCTTTTGGTTCATCAGATGGTGTCATTAGAGTTCTCTCAATGATGACATGGAAGGTGGGCATATGAAATATTAATATTAATCTGTATGAGTCTTCTCAAGTTTAATATTACCATATTATGTGATATGTTTGTTCCTTTCAGCTTGTGCGAAGATACACCGGAGGTCATAAAGGATCGATCTCTTGTTTGATGTCCTTCATGGCTGCTTCTGGCGAGGTAACTCTTGATTCCTTATCGAAGAATAACTTATTCTACTTTATCGAATTTTACTTGCATTAACTTTTGGGAACTTAGTTAGAATCTCTGTCATCCCTCTCATATGTTCTAACAGAGTATTGTTGCTCTAACCCCCTTATCCTTTTCCTATATCCCGTGTTAGTAGCCATTGGATCAGACTTGTGTTAATGACATTTCTAATGGCCACCTTACCAAGCATGGTTATATAGAGTAACATTAATTTTCAGAAAAAACAGAGATTTGAATGGACTTATTGTTGTTGTATATTTTGCCAAAAATTTCAAACTTAGTAATTTTAGGCTGTCTTGAGTACTACTTCAAAAGAGATTATCTCATTTGAAGGGAACATTTATGAATTTGTTCTTTCATTCCAATAATGCAATACCAAAGAACTTAGAATAGATTCCACATTGACCCGTCTTTATATTTTTTATTTACATTTATCTCAATCTAAAATATTAACTTATTTGTATTTTAACTTGCACATTTAATTTATATTTTGTTAATTCACTCTACTTCATTTTGCTTGATTGTATTTATTTATTTGTACAATAGACAAACCCTTCTTAACCCCCTAAAAAAAACTTCACATCCACTTATCTCACTCCTCCGTCCACTTCCTTCCTCTAGCAGCACCACCCTCCTCCTTCTTCCACCCTCTCATCTGCATGAACCCAATCAGCATCCACCCTTGTTTCATTCCTATTGGTTTCCAATAAGAGATTTCTGGTTGAAGATTCTCCTATTAGTTTATTTCTACATATTTCTATTTGATTGCACACTCAAGGATTTGAGGTGGGTGTTTCTTCGGGGGATAGTTCCGGATTATTGGATGCTAATACTGCCTAGCTATAAAGGTCTCTCTTTATCTATTTTTTAATCTCTTTGGGTTATATTTATATTTATGTTGCATTTCCAACACTATTACAGAAGTTGCATTTTGTGGCAGCACCATGTCCATTAAGATATTTTATTGGGAAATTACAATTGCTAGTTAATATGTTAAATTCATGTGAAGGTTTTGCATGACTGGTTACCTCTATATATTGTATTTATTATTGGAAGTTGCTTTTGTATTTTGTATGAAATTTCAATTGGGAGTTGGGGGTGAATGTCTGTTGGCTTTCAGGCTCTTCTGGTGTCGGGTGCTAGTGATGGATTGCTCATAATTTGGAGTGCTGACCACGGACAGGATTCACGTGAACTTGTACCCAAGCTTAGTTTAAAAGTACAGTTCTTTTCCTCATTTTAATTCCTCTTTGTCGGTTCAATAATTGGTGAAAAAATAAGTCAGTGTTAGTTGTGGATTAGTTACAGTTGCAATTTCCTCTTTGTTGTTCAAGAAATGTCATTCCAAATTGGAAGGTGAGAATGCGATTCAAATGAAGTATAAGATAAATAACAAATCATAATAGAAAAGGAACATCTAAAATCTGTGCACAAGGCACAATGCAAACTTACATTGAGGCAAATAAAATGGTTTTTTTTTTTTTTTATCTTCTGAATTTATGTGGATTTTTTCCCTTCTCTTTTTCTACCTTGTTATTCTTTTCTGTATGATCCATGCTGATTCTGTGCATGGACATTTCATTGGTTAATGAAACCTCTTAATGCATCTAGGCACATGATGGCGGGGTTGTGGCAGTTGAGTTGTCAAGGGTAATGGGAGGTGCTCCTCAGCTAATCACAATTGGTGCAGATAAGACATTAGCCATATGGGACACTGTGTCCTTTAAGGTGTGTTGCTAATACCTGGATATTTTAAATTTTGTGAAAATTCTCTTGGTTACTAGAAAGACTTAGCATAAGAATATCTTTGACCCTCAGGAGCTACGGCGGATAAAGCCAGTTCCCAAATTGGCTTGCCATAGTGTGGCTTCTTGGTGCCATCCTCGAGCTCCAAACCTTGATATTCTAACCTGTGTCAAAGATTCTCACATATGGTAAGTAGTTCTCTTTCTTCTTTGGTGTCTTTAAGTTTCTTAATTATTTTTATTTGATAATGTGATGATACACTATGTTCATTATACATAAGAATTTTAATTTGAACTATTTTAGGGCAATCGAACATCCCACTTATTCTGCTCTCACGAGGCCATTGTGTGAATTGACCTCAGTTATTCCTCCACAGGCCCTTTCTCCTAATAAGAAATTGAGGGTATGTTGTTTGATTAGTTGGTTACCATTCATCGCCTATTTTTATTCAAATTTCTGAATTGGCATAATATTTTTTGTTAAGGTATCCCACTTAGAATGGTATGAATATATATATCAAATCATTAAAGGATTTTGAGAACAACAATTTTGAATGGTGGCAAGGACAGATAAAAATCAAGTGTAACAAAATCTGTGGAAAGCTTTACTTCAACCCTGTCATCAGTTCTGTATGTTGTAGAATATGCTTATCATACCGCTGGGCAAAAAATCCTTTTTAACCAAGAGGAAACCGAATTTCCAGCCCTCATTACTCTCTCCCGAATTTCCCATTCTTTGTGTTTAGTCTAGTCAAACTCAATCTTTCCTCTGATTTTTGTGGCAGGTGTATTGTATGGTTACACATAATTTGCAGCCACATCTAGTTGCTACAGGAACCAACATTGGTGTTATTATCTGTGAGTTTGATGCTAGATCTCTTCCACCTGTAGCTCCTCTACCAACTCCAGCAGACAGTAGAGAGCATTCTGCCGTATTTGTAATTGAAAGGGAATTGAAGCTATTAAATTTTCAGTTAAACAACTCTGCAAATCCATCTCTTGGAAATAACAGCTCCTTGCCAGAAACAGGAAGACCCAAGGGAGACTTTTTTGAACCATTATCTGTCAAGCAGGGGAAGAAGCACATTAGTACTCCTGTTCCACATGATTCGTACTCTGTTCTTTCTGTCAGCAGTTCAGGAAAGTAAGTTGCCTCTGACAAAGACTTTTGGCACTGCTCTATTTTTTTCTTCTTCTAAATTTTTGTAATTAAAATTAAATTAGTATTTTGTTCTGCAATATAATTTAATGGCTTTGATTTTTTCTAAGAATACAGGATGGATAAAATTCTCACTTTTGGTATTCCATATATATATATATATATATATATATATATATATATATCAGTGATAACTCAATAAATGCTGTCTTTACTGTGTGGTTTTTTGCCTGGGTTTTTCTATGATTATGTTTCCTCCTTTTATCATATATTTTTGTGAAATTGGAGTGTGCTGCTTACTACCTCATATGTTTACAGGTATCTAGCAATTGTTTGGCCAGATATTCCTTATTTCTCTGTCTACAAGGTTAGTGATTGGTCAATAGTTGACTCTGGAAGTGCAAGGCTTCTGGCATGGGATACTTGTCGTGACAGATTTGCTATATTGGAATCAGCATTACCTCCTAGAATTCCTGTAATCCCCAAGGGTAGTTCATCAAAAAGAGCCAAAGAAGCTGCTGCGGCACAAGCAGCAGCAGCAGCAGCAGCTGCTGCTGCTTCCACAGCTTCTGTTCAAGTCCGCATCTTATTAGATGATGGTACATCAAATATACTAATGAGGTCTGTTGGCGCACGCAATGAACCAGTAAGATTCTTTCTCAGTCTTAAATTTTCCTTATAAGAACTTAAAGGTTGTCACAATAACCTACTATTGAATAATTTCTGTTCATATGAATAAAAGTTCTGTAAATTTTTATAGTGAATCAATGACAATAATTGAAACATTATTTATCTCAGTTTACGTTTATTTTAATTGATAGCCACTACAGAAAACATTCTATTGTTGTTTTAGATGTGCATATGAAAAAGGGGAAGGGGGGCGTGCACTCTTACATAGATTATTGCTCACTGATAAATTATGTATAGAAACTTATAAAATGATTCTCCGGTAAAAGCTTTTTGTGTTTACTGTTTCATGTAAAAATGTGGTGTTGAAACTTTGTATGAAATTGGCTGCAGTATGTAAATGAATAAAGATTTAAGTTTTTTAAGTCTTCTAGATAAATCATTTTCGCTTCTGTCAATGATGAGTAGTTTGCTTGATTTTCCCTATGAAGATATTATTACCTTTTATGCATTTTATTCTTCATAGAAAGTGCCAACGGAATCAGGAACCAAAATTTGAATGTTATGGTGCCTTTTTTTAACTCATGTATCCCTTTAGGTCATTGGTTTGCGTGGAGGAGCTCTGCTTGGTGTTGCCTATCGAACATCTAGGAGAGTCAGTCCTATTGCTGCCACAGCTATTTCAACAATCCAGTCTATGCCCTTATCAGGCTACGGAAGCAGTGGTCTTTCTTCTTTTACTACTTATGATGATGGATTTTCTTCAAATAGACCTCCAACCACAGCAGCACCTCAAAACTTCCAGCTATACAGGTGAAACTTATATATGTTGTACAGTAAAGAAATAATTTTTATTTGAATATATTGTAGTGAATGTTGGACTCTGAAGGGTCAACAAGAAAAAAAGGTGATAGTAGAAATGATGAGAATGCTAAGCACCTATTCAGGAAAACATGACAGAAATTTAGTTATAGTGATTAGGACACATTAAGAAAGCCACTGGAAGAGTAGATTGTATGGTTTTAATTCTGTGAAAAAGGGAGGGAGACCCAGCAGAACATTGGATGTAGTTTTTAAGAGGAATTTCAGGGTGGAAGGGACTAGGGTATTATGGGTTGCCCAAGTCCCACATCAAGTGGTATGGGATGCTTGGTGAAGTATTTAAGTGTTTGGTTTACCCCCATTAATATCTAGTCTTTTAGGGTGGTATCCTAAGGGCTCTACCAATGATTTTGATCAATGAGGGAGTTGAGTGATGTATCGAGTGAAAGTCTCTTAGACGTCTCTTAGGGATGGTGCTATGATAGAGACTGATATTCTGTGTTTGTCACACGGTAAATAATATCTTTGAAGCTTGGTCTTTAACTGAGTCAAATAATGTTGTGTGATCCATGTAACCGACCACATCTAATGGGATAAAACTTTTGTTGTTATTATAAAGGAATTTAACATGGTGTTACTATTTCCTATGACATTTTTCATAGCCGTGTAAAGATGGGAGGCTGAAATCAGCAAATTAATGTTAGGTTCTAAGTAACATAGTCCAATTGATCAACTTCTACCCCTTTAAAATTAAACCAGCTTACAATATGTATCATCTCTCAGTTTGCCAGCTATATTCCTCTTCTCCAGCTCACTGGAATGTATTGAGAATAGTTGCTAAGGTCTACAATTATTCACTTTGTAAATGTTATTTTTTTCTTTTCCAAAATCATTGTTTGAGGCAGAATTGTGACCATCTGAACTAACAAAGTCCCTTCAATATTTTCTTTTTCTAGACAGTATTTAAACTATCACTTGCTGTTGCCAGCTCTCTAACAGTTTTGCACTAACCCATAGGTCTTATTTTTTAACACTTTATAAAGTCTCTATACTAGAAATGCTACATTTTGAGAGAGGCAGCTAACCTTTTTGTTATTTATCGGTTAATTAAACTTGAAGCTTTTTGTGTTTGTATTTTTGTTTGATAGAGAAGCATAGACAAAGCCTCTTTTACTTGAATTCCTATATCTATACCTCCTTTTTTCAGTTCTTTAGTTGAAACCCAACTCTTAAAAGAAGTTCCCTTCATGAAAGTCTCTCTTTAGAAGGTTAAGGCTAAGCTCCCTCCAAGATGGAGAGCTGTTGCTGTACAATGGCACAATGGTAATATGTGGAATTTGTAAGATGCATATTTTATGAATTCGTGCCTCACAAGACTATTTCAACTAATGATATTGTTACTTGTTATTGGAATTAAGAGAGTGCGCTCTTCTGCTTTTACGCTCAGGTTGCTTGCCAGTAAGGGTAGAAACAATTCAGATTTTTGGCGGGTTTGTATCACTATTATGAAGCCCAAACCTAGCCTATTTATTTATTATAAGTCTTTTTTAAGTCTTAGCCTGACCTGTTTAAAAGTCTTACTTGACCTGAAAGTGTAGCTATGTAACATGTTTTGTAGAAAAACCGATAAACAAACCAATGTGCTTTATCTAGACCACCAAGCCTAAAAAGACAACCGAACCTTGTTCATTGCATAAATTATTCTTTATTTTCTAAAGACTAATATTAAAGGAAATAAAACAATTTTAGCAAGCAAAAGGCCATTGTGCTAAAAATGGATAGATACACAACATACATAGGTCCTGAGACACCTTGTTTGACACTCTACAATGCTTCATTCTTGTACCAATTGAAGATTTTGCTTAAATTACACTTCTGAAGCTGAAAATTATGTTTATTTGTTAAACTTGTGATTGCATTTCATTCGTACAAAGTTGAATGCTGGCATTACTTTAAGTTCTATTTTGTTTTTGTGAGGTTACAAGTACAAGTGCACAAGTTTTCTTGACATTGACATTGCTATCATAATTTTGTTTGTGATTCAGTTGGGAGACATTCCAGCCAGTGGGGGACCTTCTTCCTCAGCCAGAATGGACTGCTTGGGACCAAACCGTTGAGTACTGTGCATTTGCATACCAGCAATACATAGTCATATCTTCTTTGCGCCCTCAATATAGATATTTGGGAGATGTTGCAATCCCATATGCTACCAGTGCTGTTTGGCACAGGAGGCAACTGTTTGTGGCTACCCCAACTACTATCGAGTAAGTCTTTATATATTGGTCCTTTTTATAATTTTTTTGTTGACTGCTCCATTATTTTTTGTCGGTTTACTTTAGTTGTTTTGAAAGTGGAAATGACAGACTGTGTCTCATACATTGTCAATTTGTCTATCTCCCAGTTGGCCTAAGTATCATCTACTCATCACAACCAAAGACAGAAAAGGGAGAATCATGATTTAGGAAATGTTCATGAATATGTATACTGTTTTGGAAAATGCCTTAGAGTGTGTTTGCTTTTCCAATTCCCACTTTCCCATTCACCTTCAATGACTCCTGCAGTGATTTGGCTTTGAATCTGACCCAACAGAGTTTCAAACACACCCTTAACAGAATATTAACTAGATTAGTCTAAACATCAACACTGGTAAAATTTTCCCTACGGGATTTATTTGTTTGGATTTCCTAAATGGGATTCATTCCCAACAAAAACAACAATCTAACCTGGATTCCAATTTAGTGGAGTTTCATCCTTATCCTTCACCCGCTTCTCCAACAACCAATAATGATAGTAATTAAAGATAAGACAAACTAATTTATTTATTTGTTTTCCTGACGACAATGTTTTATGTGTTTCTCTTCAATGTGGTATGGGTTGTATTCATTTGCAAATGTTTCTAATAATATTTAAAGTTTAAGCAATGTTGAATGTCGTAAACATGTTAAAGAAACTAATTTCAATTTACAACTATCCATGGCTAATAAATTGTTTAGGCGAAGATTTTAAAATGGTTAATGATTAATATCTGCAATGGCCATAATTCATATTCATTTTACCTTTACTAATAAGTTTTGGTTTTCAGAATCGTTTTTGTGGATGCTGGGGTTGCTCAAATTGACATTGAAACTAAGAGGATGAAAGAAGAGCAGAAAATGAAAGAAGCACAGGCAAAAGCTGTTGCAGAGCACGGAGAGTTAGCACTAATTACTGTAGAAGGTCCTCAGTCTGCTAAGGAAGAAAGAATAGCATTGAGGCCACCGATGTTGCAGGTTACAAAAGCTTCAACTTTTTATCATCTCTGAAAATGATTGCAAACATTCAGGGCCTTTTTTTTGTCTTCCTCAGATTTAATATTTTGTTTCTGGATATGATTGATATGGGTTGGTGGAAGAAATTGACATTTTTAGATGGGAGTGTTGAATGTGAATGTCTGCTAATCCTTTAAACCTTCTTCTGTTAGCATTTTGGTGTGATCTAAATCTTGGACTAGCTATTAATTCTCGTCAGTTTTGAAGTTTGTAATGAATATGTCTGTTTTTTCTTAATTCAATAGGATGTTCCTGGTTTTATGCTGAACTATGCTCCAAACAATTCAAAATAATGTTTCATGTGAAATTTGAAAGCGAGGCAAATCGTTTTTGTTTCTCTGTTGGTTATATATGTCCTGGTTAGAGATCCCTGGTGTCTAGAAGTCAATGCAAGGATACAATATTCAAGTTTTTCCCTATAAAAAATTATTGTTAGAAGTAAAAATATCTCTAGTTTCTCTTTGGAATTTGTTTTCTCTCACAAAAACGTAAAGGTATTTGTTGTTCTGGCTGTAGGTGGTTCGGTTGGCTTCATTTCAGCATGCTCCTTCAGTGCCACCTTTCTTAACATTACCGAAACAATCTAGAGTTGATGGTGATGACTCTTGGTCGGCAACAGAAGAGAGAAAGACAGGTGAGGTGGCAGTTGGTGGTGGGGGTGTGGCTGTGGCAGTTACCCGCTTCCCAATGGAGCAGAAACGTCCAGTTGGGCCTCTTGTAGTTGTAGGTGTCAGGGATGGAGTTCTTTGGCTAATTGACAGGTAGTTAGTACTTCGCAGTTACACATGTATGTTTAAAATTGGAAACGGGTTAGAGAAATAATGAATTAAGTGATTTGCACTCAACAGACTGTATTTATATGCATAAAAAAAAGAAAACAAGTTCACTCAGAAATTAAACTATTTTCTTTGATCCCAAATTTCTAATCTTTCATCAGCTTTGCCGTTTATTATGTCCACTAGTTGCTATTATAACTATAGAAATAAAGAGCAGATCCTCATGTAATTAAGATTATAACTATTATAACTATTAATGAATGCATTTGAGTTGTCTTAAAATCACACGATTTTAGCTCAATGTCTCTCTTTCGTGTAGTTTAATAGTTACTATTTAATGATTTCAATGCTTTTAATACAACCCTGAATGTTATAACTGTTTACTTTCAATCATCACCAACACTTCTGCCCCTCCATAATCTAAGTGAGACCTTTATAACATTTAATTTGTGCAAACGTGTTGTACATACGTGCAGTTAGTGTGATGTGTTTTTTGTGGAGTTTTCAGTTATGCTTTCCCCTTTAATGAATAAATCACTTTAATGCAGTGTCTTTTACATTAGGGTAAAGTATGCCTATATATCTTCCTCAAAGTGTAACAAAATTACTCTGAATTCCTATGAAATCCACCCTTTTAAATTTTCACTTGTTACAAGCCATTTGAATACTTATGTCCTTTCCAATTAGATTAAAATGCACCGAAAAGTAAATGTCTAAAACTCAGGACGGTTTTAATGTTGTTTAATCAAACCTTGAGAAATCAACACCTAGTTATCATGTTATGTACTTGTTAGAGAATGCCACGGTGAATGAAAAGCTACACAAGAAATGATGTGATCAAGAATAAAGTGTATTAAGGAGAAAGTTGGAGTTGCACTTATTAAATGTGTTTAGTGGAATACTAGATTTTATGCCTTTCTATTTAGAGCAGCCAACTGATTCCAATAAAGTTGACTTTTTTTTGTCTTGGCTCTGGCCTCTGGTTAGCTTTTAAGTGGCATAGTTAACACGTGCATGTCTTATAGATGTCTAATTTAAGATTATTCGTTTGTATTGGATACTGGTTTCAAAAAGGATGTTATTGATTTGTGGGTTGTGGTAGGTACATGTGTGCTCATGCCTTATCCTTGAGTCATCCTGGTATTCGCTGCCGATGCCTTGCAGCTTACGGAGATGCTGTTAGTGCAGTAAAATGGTATTTTGATTTCTTTATGTCCCTCTTTCTCCATTATCATTGCTTATTAATAATTCAGATATATCTGTATATCTCATTATACTTTTTGGAACAGGGCAAGTAGACTTGGAAGAGAACACCATGATGATTTAGCACAATTTATGCTAGGAATGGGCTATGCTACTGAAGCACTTCATCTGCCTGGAATATCAAAGAGGTATAGCTATATGCTTAGAGACAAGAGGCTGCAGTTTTGATTTTATTTATGATTTTTGTGTACTCCTTATGGCAAGGTATGGTTCGACCAAAAACATATTGATATTTATGTTCTGCAGGTTGGAGTTTGATTTGGCAATGAAGAGCAATGATTTGAAAAGAGCTCTTCATTGTCTTCTTACCATGAGTAACAGCCGGGATATAGGACAAGATGATACTCCTGGTCTTGGTTTGAATGACATTCTTAATTTATCAGATAAAAAACCAGAGAAAATATCAGATAAAAAAAAAGATATGGTTGAAGGTTTTCAGGGTATAGTGAAATTCGCGAAAGAGTTCTTGGATCTTATTGACGCTGCAGATGCTACTGCACAGAGTGAAATTGCTCGTGAGGCTCTTAAGAGGTTAGCTGCAGCAGGTTCAGTGAAAGGTGCTTTAGAAGGTCATGAATTGAGAGGATTAGCATTACGTCTTGCAAATCATGGAGAGTTGACTCGTCTAAGTGTAAGCAGTCTTTCTTAATATTGCACTCTCTCTATCTGGAAGTAAATTGCCTTACATTGATTGGGTGCTTGCTTTTATAATTGAATGTGGCTGGATTAATTGTGTTTGTGCCTAGCAGTGTTCCTCACTGATTTTTTAAGATAACTATTAGATGTTGTAGTGATAATGTGTATACCTGTTCTTCTACATGCATACTACCGATGGTTAGAAGTGATTTGAATATGACAAGGCATTAGTACCACGGTCTTGTATTCTTTTGTGCCAAATATGGTCAAGTCTGTTAATTATTTATTCTTACAGAAGTGTGTGCATGATAACATGTGTTTGTAAGAGAGAGATAGAGAGGTTTATGATTACTAATAAAAGAAATTTGAATGAGAGCTCGATTTTATAGGAAAAACAAGCACTGATGGAATAAATCATGAAATCAGCGAATGGTGGGTGGGGGTTAGGATGTAAAAATTATGTGGAAGGAAAAGTGGGTTTTTACATAGTTTGGCTATCTGATTTATAAGATTTGCCCCTACAAGATACATATAGTTTATTATCCATTTTTACCACTGTTTTTGGTATATTTAGTGTTCAAATACATTAAAGTGGGGCTGCGATTACTTTTTGTACAGGTTAGACATTGAAATATTTATATTGGTTCTTCCCAAAAAGGTTATTTTTGCTGGGTTTTTTTCTTATAGCGAATAGATAATATGATCCGTGATTAGCCAATAACAAAATATGATTCATGCACAAAATGGAATTTGTTAGGATTGCATGTCAATATAGCTACTACTCATTGTTCTCTACTTTTTGCCATGCTCATCACTACTACTTTTGGTTTCTAGTCAGTTCATTGTTCCATTGATGTTCAAAATTTCCCTTTCTTTTTAACATCTTCTATCTATTATAAAACGACTACTTGAAATGGCATATATTCATCTTTCTTTGGATTAACTTGTCTGCTTCGGCTCTTTAGTCTTAATGTTGTTTTAATCATAAACTTAGGAATATGTTCTTGCACTGCAGGGTTTGGTTAACAATTTAGTCACGCTTGGCTTGGGAAGGGAAGCAGCATTTGCTGGTGCTGTTTTGGGTGACAATGCTCTGATGGAGAAAGCATGGCAGGATACTGGAATGTTGGCAGAGGCTGTGCTTCATGCTCATGTATGATTTATTACTTACAACCTCCTGATCCCTCAATTTAGTACTATAGTCTGACCTTGGTATTTCCAGGCACATGGACGTCCAACTTTGAAGAACTTAGTGCAGGCTTGGAACCAAGCGTTACAGAGAGAGGTTGAACCTACCCCATCCCAGAAGACAGATGCTGCAGCTGCGTTTTTAGCTTCTCTTGAGGAGCCTAAGCTCACAAGTTTGGCAGATGCTGGGAAGAAACCACCTATTGAAATCCTGCCTCCGGGGATGATGTCTCTTAATGCTCCTATTTCCATCCAGAAAAAACCAGCTTCTTCTGCACAGAATTCCCAACAACCCCCAGACAAGCCATTGGCACTGGAAGCACCTCCTACAACCACAGCTGCACCAGAGAGTGCTACTCAGCAGCCTGAATCCACACCAGCATCAGTTAATGAGCCAACTCCATCAGAGTCTACCTCAGAGTCCACGCCAGCTCCTGTAGCTGCTCCACCTCAACCAGAATCAGGTGAAACCACCGTAGATAATGGGGTTCCTACCCCTGGACCAGCTAGTGACGGAGGTCCAAATGTTAATGGTGAAACTGGTCAAGCAGAAACGTCTACTGCCAATCCAGTACTTCCAGAGGTTCCCCCACCTCCAGTAGCAGCAGAGGTTTCGGAGACTTCTACTCCAAGTATAACTGCAGTTCCTACAACAACTACAGTTCCGGCAAATGATCCCTTTATATGATCGGTATACCCACCGCTTGAAAAATGAATTCATTTATAATTCATGTTTTGTAAAGAAATCGTTTACAGATGAAGGAAATCTAGTATATTAGTTTGTAACAAGCCTAAACTCCAAAGCTAAATTGTACCGAGCAGCTGTGTTTCCCTTTTACCTAATTTTTTTTGTAGAGAATGGTACCGAGCTGCGATGTTGTCTCATATTGCTGTGATTGTGACATGTCGAGGGTTTTCTTTTCATTTTGTTTTGAATTTTTTGTTGACTGAATTTAAATTTTTGCTGTTTTATAATTTACAAGTTGAATGTCAACCTGTCTAGTTCAATGGGTAGTAACAGTTCATGAATTTCATATACAGTTGTACCCATCCACTGCATGCTATATCCATTTATTTATATTTTTTTACTCACTCGCCTTTTGTTGTGATTTTCCCCTTTAATGTGGTCGTTTCTGACTGGTTATCTGACATTTTTTTATTTATGAATCAATATGATATTTTGGTTGTCCCTCCATTGCGGAAGAGCTGGTCTTTCTAGAATCTTAACTTCAACTGTTGCTTCCTACTGTTTATTCCATGAAACTTAAATACGATTTTCTAAACTTATTCAATACACTTTTTTAAATCAAAATAAAGACAAGTTAGCACACTAGCATCTATATAGAGCCGGTTTTGAGCGCTAATACATCAGTCAAATCTGATATCAATCCAAAAACCAAAGTTTCATAAGATGATCTAAATAAAAGTACAAAAGTGATGATCTAAATAAAATTACACATAATTGCTTACAATCATAATATTTTTTTCTTTTATTGAATAAATTTCACCTTTGATATCTTCACATATGTCAATTCTTCAACAATTGTTTTAAAATAAACAATTTTTTCTTTATCAGAAAGTAAATTACAAACAAACACTGCCACCACCATTGTATTTTTGTTTTGCATGATGATTACACCGAGTTTAGTATCTATAATCCCATTCACACTACTCCAACCAAACCAATACCATATCTTAAAAAACTTGATATTACTATTGTCAATCATTTACTAATTTAATACAGACTTCAGAGCGTACCAATACTCTATCTTTAGGCTCGGGCATGCCCTAACCTTGCGACCACCAAAAGTCCAAGAGTGCTTTCGTGACAGCAAAAACAAATAGTATTCAGCAATGACACAATTCAGTAATACCATACTTACCAGGTTTATAAAATTTGAATTCATTACAACAGGAAGCATCATCTCTACTCACTAATTACAAACCATAACATAAAAGTAAATGAAACTTCTATTCTTGACCCAAGGCAAGATCGTGCCAAGCATCCACGTTAACTTGTTGAGTCTCCTGATCTGTGATACATAGCAAAGTACACTGTTATAATAGTCAAGAAAATTAGATACGACCCTTCTATAGAGTCATCTTGCTAACAATGAAATTTTAACAAACCCATTATCAATAATATCTTTCGCAAACCAATTCCATAGTTTCGTATCCTCTTCTAAGAACGCTGTTAAATGTCAATTCACAAATGTGCGATTAACTTTAAAAAGAAAAAACTTTTCAGCACACCAGTTTGATATAATTTGGTATCTTCTGATGTTACTAAGTAAATGTTAATGCACAACTGAGGGTATCTTTAAAAAAACTATTCAGTGTGTGACTGGGTCGATTTTCAACTCAATCAATTCTTCACTTCAAAACCAACCCGAACATATAAACATTTGTCTAAATTCACGATAACCAATATTCCGATGTAGTTCTAGATAATGCAACATAAATCCAAACATGTAGTCAGTATAATAAGTGTTCAATTAAAACTGTTTTTCCAAACCAAGTTGAAGAAATGGATAGTCCACAAAATATTAGTGAAGTAGTGAACTACGAGACATACTTGAGTCCTCAGTATCATCTGTCCTTACAACCAGTGTTGGGGGCAGTGGAAGATCTGTAATAACAACAAGAAAGGTATAGGCACATCACATACCCATGTTGATGTAAAGATGAACAAAAAGATCCTTGCCAGAGGGAGGAAAGGAAAATAAAAACGCAAAGTAGAAACACATACCGTCATCAGGGAGAGTGTCTCTCATCCATTCTTCATCAACAATGTCAATTAAAATTCCCAAACTCAATTCTGCCATTTTCTATTTTCAATTTTCACCAACGCAGTCGGTGTTCCTGTTCAATGTCGAATACTCATCGTATAAAACTAAATAAATAGATTTTTCACACAAATAGATGTTTGCGTATGCAAAACCTAAATTTTAATTACCCACAGCTAAGATGCAGAACAATATGAAGTAATAAAGAAATTAAAGAAGATGGTAAAAAGAAAATGAAATTGAAGATTCAGAAAAAGATGATGAAAATGGAGAAAAGGAGCAGAAGGTACCAACCTGATACTGATAAGTGGATCAATAGGAGGTTATCCCGTGCTTGCCCCCCTTCAGTCAAGGCTTCAAATTATTATTGTTATTAAATACATTTATAACGGCTTTAGCGAATTGCTTACAGTGAACCATTTTCAAACTTTCTTTATATATGTTATGTACTTATTATGAAAATTATATCTCTTTGTTTTTTAATGCTTAGTAATTGGAATGCTGTGATTTTATCCTCAAAAAATAATGTGTACAATTTTTATGTTATAGTATTTTTTAAGAAACCTTTTTTTGTCACTTTTCTTTATATAAAATTAGAAGCATATAATACATATTCAAATGGTTTTATAATACATAAGAGTTATTTTATGCTTGTGTTAATTCAAATACACGTATATTGCAAACAAAACAAATGTTTTTATTTATTCTTAGTATAAAGATTTTTATACTATCAATTAATATAAAGGTTCACATTATAAATGCATCTTAATTAAATTGTTTTAAAATATTATATATATATATATATATATATATATATGCGTCTTTTTTTTTTCTTTGAGTGCACATTTATTCCTATGCATAAATTTAATAAGATTTGAACAAAAAATCTAAGTGTCACAAACTATAGAAAATACTAGTGTCTTATTTTGTATATTATTTTTTTTTTCCAAAAAACATTCTTTATGAATAAAGCAACTAACATTACTTAATAAACAGTTAATGGTTCAATTAGAACATATATTTTTTGTTTATGAGAAAAAAAATACTAACTACTAAAAGCTGTAACTATCTATAATGGCATTTTAATCAATTTTAATTCATATTAATGAAAACATACTCCCATGTATGTTCACTCTTACCTTATGATAATAAAAGATGATTAATTTAAATATGATGCAGAAAAGGTGAACGCATGTTTGCATAAACCTTTAGGATTTCATCTTTCATTCATTTTTCCAGTCTGTTCCTAAACCGGGAAGGTTCAAAAAGATGTTAAATAATAAGTTGAGAAGAATACAGGACCATACAACTAACCTCTTAAACCCAACCCAAAAAAGAAGATACAGCACTATTCTTAAGCCCAAACAAATACTAAATTTCATTGAGACACAAAAAAGAGGACGACAAAGGAGGTCCCCACGGAGATCACGCCAACACGTGAGATGCAAACTAATATTGCTTCTGTAACTCTTTTCGGTAAGCATGCTTCAATTTTCCGGAACCCATCAGGCCAATAACAGTGGCACAAGTTCATGTCCGTCATGGTCAAAGCGGCGCCCCAAAAAAATGTGGGAACTTAAAAAAAGCTTCGCCGGTTTGAAGAGTTTGGACAATCTGATGCACGATGACCAGATTCCCCACAATTGAAACAGGCCCCTCCGAATCTGCAATGCACATTCATGCCAATAAAATCACATGAGAGGGTATTATAATTCGCACAGGATGAAAATACTAAACAAAATTTAAAGAATTATTTGATCATTGAATGCTATTATAACCTGTCTGATGATGAAGGCCGGCTTGATCGTCTACCCCCAATTAGCCAATCATCTCCACCACTTTTACCTCCTGCTCGAGACCAGCTATTGCCGCCAGATTTAAAATTTCTACCACCTCTCCTACTAGATCGATCACTGAAGTCGTCATCATCAGAGTCTTCCCCATCCCATCCCCGTGAGGATTTAAAACCTCTCCGGTCCCTAGAAGCAAAACCTCCTCCCCTAGAACTAAAACCTCCCCTAGAAGTAGATCCTCTTCGGTTACCACGTTCTCTGTCAGAGAACCTTCCATAGAAATCACTTGGAGGCCCATCGTCTTGCAAAGGAGGTAGCTGCCAAAACAAAGATGCAATGCAATGCGTTTATATAATTATTTGTACAATAATTTTAGTGCCAGTATACGAAGAAGAGAACAGGCAGAGACAACAAAGAATTACAATTCAAATATTGTAATATACCTTGGTGATCTTGGAAATGGTGTTACCAGGTGGTATGTCCTTAGTAAGCAACTCTTTAGCAATCTCCTCGGGAAGATCAAAAACGGCTCCTTGAACCTGATGTGAAGTATTGGCACAATGTCAATTCGTTTGAACTGTGTGGGTGCGTTCCCAGTAGGATTGAAGTTCCGAGTAAGATAAGTATAGAAAATAAAAAAGAGAAAATAACTCGGATACAAACCCTTTCATCTGCAATTATATGGATTTTTCCAACTTCATCGGCAGCTGATGAAAAAACATCAGAAAGAAACCCAGTGACTGATCTTGCTGAAAAATATCTACTATTCTCCGAATCCCGAATTAGTTGCAACGTAGTCCATCCCTGAAATACAAAACAGTTTAAGAAAAAGCAGTTAAAGATCAAGAGAAAAAAATCAAGCATCCGATAGTGTTTGTTCCAGGTGGTATGTCCTCATTTAGATAATAATCGAACAAATAGTAAGGCAATCGAAATATCCACAGGTCATGCTTTGTAACCTCCATGAACTAGGGAATGACCCTGCCGACACTATTTTTAAATGCTTTAAAGGTAAAGATACACTGATTTGGATCATGGATTAGTATTATTATCATTTGGAAAGTCTTTCCGGAGCAATTGTTATGATAAAAACCCTGGTTCGATGGCAAGTATTACGTTACTTAAAAATCAAGGCAACATTTAGAAAGTGGTTACTTGTTAGACTGGATAACAAGGGATATGCAAGATTCACAACACCTGTTCGTGGGTGATAAGAGACCGGGATGATGGAGGTCGGGAAAATCCACTAAGTTGTGCAAGGGCAGCGGCAAGGGCAGTTGTTCCTTGTTCTTCGATCAGTTTTTGTGCAGTTGGGGTGAAAAACTGGATAGATTCGGGATGAACTCCACCAAGTGTGGCAACAACCTGCTCCGCAGATGACTCCAAGACCTCTTCCATAGCTGGCGGACTAACAAATTCAAACTTGCAGCCTACATCACGTTCAAGGGATCTAACTGTTCTCCTCTGGCTACTGGTGTACAACAGAATGGCAGTACCTTGTTTTCCAGCACGACCAGTACGACCAGAGCGGTGTACGAAAGTCTCAGGATCATTGGGAAGCTCATAATGGATAATCTGAATGAAAGAGGTAGCACCAATAAGTTTTCAATACGTTGAGAAAAGATAGCGTTTTAGAGCAAACCAGATCTGAACAGTTTTATGTCCGAAGTTTATCAAATATAAAATTATAAATCCTTAGTCAGATGAGACAGTGAACAGTGGAAAAGACTGAAGAAAAAGCCAAATGTAATCATTTTAAAAAAAATGGGAGACCTTAATTTTACTATGGCAATCACCCAATAAGACTAGACAAATCACACATCAGAATAGGCAATAAATTTCTAGTCCAATCTAGGGATTAGACAACCCAAACTATTTAACCCTAAATTCCAAAAAAATGATAACTAGATCATGAATCCGCCATTAAAAAATATAAGTGCCAGCATAAAATTACTCAAGTGATTTGCTTTATTAATTCACAAACTCATCGGCATTAACTCTAAGCTAATAAATAATAAGCCCATGAGGGAGATCATATGGTTAAAATGCAGACTGGGAAGCATCCTTTGGACTCACCAAATCAACATTGGGAATATCAAGTCCACGAGCTGCAACATCAGTAGCAACAAGCACTGTGAATTTTCCTTGCCGAAAACCATTCAATGTTCTTTCTCTCTGATGCTGAGATATATCACCATGCAGTGCTTCAGACGTTATACTATTTGTTAATGACAGTGATACTTCATCAGCATCTTTTTTGGTCTGTGTAAATACAATAGTCTTCCCACCCTTTGCATAAACCTGAAAGACAAAAGAACAGTAAGAAAAATTATTGACTCCTGCCCCCAAAAAAATCCTCGAGAAATAGTAGATTGTAAACCATCAGAAATAGAAAAATTAACTGATTTAATAAGTTTGTTTTGAGTGCATAAAATCCAGAAATTAGATAACTTGGTAGGAAGTAATGGATTTGATATTTTAAAAACAAACATATAACGAAAATGATCAATTTATTTATTATAGAGTTAAAAAAATTTGGTAGACTATCTGTTTAAATACATATTGCATTAAATATTCAACAAAACATTTGATCTTATTAGATTATATCTGTTTGTTATTTAAACTGGTAACTAGTTATATAACTCAAAATGATGTAAACAGAACCCTCAGAATGTAAACTGAAGAGAATAAGAACATCAAGGTAAGATAGAAAACTTTAACAGATAACTTACAGTTACGAGATCAGAGAGAATTGTCCGCTTTGAAGTGGCAGTGGCTGATATAGCAAAAAGTTTTATCCCTTCAGCGAGCTTTTCTTCTTCATCACCAACCTGTTTGAAAGAAAAGAAAAAGCATTATAATCATAATAATGATTTTTCACATTATAATGCATTGTAATTAAGATTCAATTCCCATTATACAACAACTTAAACATTAGTATGCACAATTATGCCAGAATCATTTGAAGATAGGGCCAGGAAAACTAAAAGTAATTGAGGCCAAGGCTAATGTTAATGCTAAACAGAACGAATTTGAAGACCAGAGAGCAGATGCATATAGATTATGATGTAGTCCACACATGAATATTTCCTTTCTTTTCTCTCCAAATCATAGCACAGTGTGTGCCAAGACAAATGACCGAAATTTCACCACATCACCACTCACTTTAGGATATTTTGAACAAAGACATATGTTTGTAAGCAATGTAAGTTGGGTTAAATATGTTTTTGGTCCCTCAAGTTTCAGCGAAATTTAGAATTAGTCCCTCATCAAAACTTTTGACCAATTTAGTCCTTCATCTTTCAAAATGCATGAATTTAGTCCTTTTAACCAAATTTTGTTAAGTTTATCTAACGTTTCGAGCGCATTTCATGATAGTATTTAAGTTAACATTGAAGCAAAAATGTGTTAAACAGTATAAATAATTTAAATACTATCATGAAATGCGCTTGAAATGTCAGATAAACTTAACAAAATTTGGTTAAAAGGACTAAATTCACGCATTTTAGAAGATGAAGGACTAAATTGGTCAAAAGTTTTGATGAGGGACTAAACCCAAATTTCGCTCAAACTTAAAGAACCAAAAACATATTTAACCCATGTAAGTTCGACAAGATGAATATGGTAATCATCTATTTTGTCACATTTAGTTATATGAGCATCTAAACCACACTGTATAAATATTTAAAGTCAACTACCGACAGCAGTAGACAATGTCCTTAATACATCCTTTCCAACCAGCTTGCATAGAACAGCATATGCAGATATACAGGCCAAGTTCACATATGTACGTAATGCTCTCCACAACAAAATGTTTGTAAATATAATATATTTCTGGCACAATCATATACTATACTATCTGTTTGCACTGCACTCTATAAACAGAGTCACCAATAGACTAGTGCGTATGCTTGTGTGTGTGTGTGTGAGAGAGAGAGAGGGAAAGATTATTAGAGTGTAAGACAAAAGTAAAAAAAATTCACCAAATCAATTGTGAGTGGGTTGTTCAAATATTTTCTCGCCAACTTCTTCACCCAAGCAGGCATGGTGGCAGAGAAAAGCATGCTCTGCCTCTGAGAAGGGAGGTTCTCTAAAATCACTTCCACATCCTCCTCAAACCCAACAGCAAGCATCTGATCTGCTTCATCAAGCACCAAATACTGAACCTCATTCAGCTTAAGGCTCTTCCCATTAATCAAGTCAATTATTCTCCCTGGGGTCCCGACCACCACATCTACACCTCGTGAAAGAGCACTCTGCTGAGTAACATAAGAAACACCGCCATAAACACAAACAGTGCTGAGATAAGGAGCAGATTCCTTTATCTCCTTCTCCACTTGCTTCGCCAACTCCCTCGTAGGGGCCAGCACCAAAACTCTGGGAAGCCTACCAGACCTCCTGCAACAGAGAAACAAACAACCGCATCAATATGGCCACGAAAAGTTCCATCATGTATAATTTATAGGTTTATTCAATCATTTGATCCCTATGCCTAGTTAACTTTTTATTTTAGCTCCTATATCTAAAAATCAAACCATTGAAGTCCATATACCAACTTTTTTTTATACATTTTTTGCCCCTGTGCCTCCATTTTGTGGCGCCACAAAACTAACAACAGGGTCTAAAACATAAAAAATTTGCTTGTGTAGGGACTAAAATGAAAAGTTGACACAGACCTAGTATACAGAGCATAGGTGCAGCAAATTAATCAAACCAATACTCGTTATACGAAACAGAGGGAAACACATAAACAATGATTACCTGAGAGAAGGCTCATCTTCAACTTCAGTGAGGCCTTTAATAACTGGAATTCCGAACGCTAGCGTCTTTCCAGTACCGGTCTTCGCTCGAGCAATGATATCTCTACCTTGTAGTGCAGGTACTAACACCGCTCTCTAATCACGCACAAAAATGAAGGTAAGTGTTGGGGATAAACCGCTAGTGTAACCCTAAAAGGTAAGAAGATAAGAAGAGAAAAAAACCTGAATGGGGAAAAGGTGAGTAATCCCACGGCTCTTGAGGGAATCAACGAGGCGCGAGGGCAAGTCGAGCTTGGAAATGTCGAGTTCGTCGGAGTTGGGGGGTTCGGCGGAGTGAGAATCGGAGGCGTGTTCGAATTGGTCGAAGTGGCGGCCGAGTCCTTTGAAGGCTTCTTCGCTGAGGAGGGAGGAATTGGGCGTGGCGATGGCGGAGGGGAGGAAAGTGGGAGTGGGCTTGAGGCCCGTTTTGAAGGTGGGCCCAGGGGAGTGGCGGTGGGCTCGGAGGAGGTTGTTGAAGTGGGACTTGGAGTCCAAAGATTGCAACCTAACGGAGGAAGTGGAAGTAGCGTTTGGCCTCTGGTAGAGTTCGAGCGCAGGCGTTTGGTAAATGGAAGAAACGCCTATGAGAGAAGCCATTTTGGGAGAGAAAGAGATAACAGAGTGAGTGAGGAAGATGATGATAAGGGGCAGTGGTGAGAGGCCACGTCGTGTGAGAATGAATGAATGGCCTTTCCAACCTCCACCTTGCTCTGCTTCCTCCAGATATATACACTCTCCATTATTAGATATTTTTACATTTTCAAAATTCGCCTTATCCTTTCATTCTTTCAAATTTTTCCTTCTTAAACAAATGTAAAATATTCTAAGAATTTCAATATTTTATATTTTTTAATTTATATTTTGTTATATCATATAATAATGTTCTTGGTACGAAGGTATGTAAATATTATTTTTTATTCTGGAGAAATAAAAAATATGAAACGAGAATTTAAATGTTATGTCAGATCAGAATGTTTCTTTGATAACCACCTCTTCTAAGCACTCCATAAGCACGTGTTAGGGGAAATGTTTACTGAGTCAGTATATTTAATCAAAGTTCTAAGTTTTTTTTTTCTCAAAAATAGTTATGCGGTATTTAGTAAAAACATATAATTACGTATGAAATATATGTTGTGATCATCAAGGATAAGCTAAATTTCATTGTATTTAAAAACTTCGAATACTGAAAAACATCTTAGTACACGTATCAATACATTCTTTTATTTAATATGTCTGTATAATTTATTTTTGTCTGTATAAACTCATCACATCAATAAAAAAATCTCTCCTTAACTTTTGAAATATAAGAAAAACAAAGTGAAATATTATAAGTGATTTTTTTTCTTTTACTTCACTTTATTTAATTCTTAGGTTTAATTATTGAGATAATATACATTTGATACAAGTGTGTTAATTTAGTATTCGCTTTTAAAAAAATGTCAATTGCATCTCAACTCTTGAAAAAGTGTTTCAATTAGGTCTCAAATGTTGGAATACAATTCACACTTTTTCAAAAGCGAGTACCAAATTGATATACCTCTATTAAAGTGGGTATCATCCAAGTAATTAAACCTACTTCTTATATTTAAGGGTGGTAATATAGGCTGAGTAAGTGCGGGTCCGCGGAGCCCGCCTTTAAAAAAATTATCAGAAAGTTTTCATTGTTCAACAAATTTAGAAACTTTAATAAGTTCACAAAATGAAACAAAGATTTTGGATGATAAAATGATAATTCAACTTTCGTACTTTGACATGCACGATGTATTCTACAAATATTAGCACATTCAAAAATACATAATTCTTGTATTTTCAGTCATACAAAAATTTGGAACGTTCATACAAAAATTATTAAATAAAATAACAGTTATACACAAACGTAAGTTTTTTGTTTTTTCTTTTATATATGGGTCAGCAAAGGCCAACCCATACAGGTTGCAAACTTTTGTAGGCCAGCAGGTGCATTATCCTGGTTTGTCCCACTTTTTTTGGCAGACCTGTGGATTGATCGTTGAACCAAACCCACATTATCATTCCTACTTATAACCTTAAATTACCATATTTGAAACAATATATATTTTTATTGATTATTAATTGTTCAAAATCGTACCATTTTAAATTTTAAATTAAATAAAAATAAAAAAATTGAACAACATATAAAAATAAATTCAAAAATATATTAACTTGAAGTTTTAGACTAAAAATGACGTAAATCTAAACTTATTTATAAATGGACACACATAATTAAATACTCAAGTATCTAAACCAATCAAAGTTTATGACAAACGACCTTTTAGAAAAATAGGAATGTGACACTTTTTTACCTATTTTATTTTTGCAATATTTTATCTTTTGACCAATTTTTTAGTTTTTATAATCTCCAATAAACTACCCACGACAACAATCAAGAAAAAAATAGTATTATTTTTTGTTGTATATTTATGTTTTGATAATATTTTTTATTATAACAATAGTTATATCACATTTTTTATGATATTCATTATTTGTATTGTAAAAAGGGACATCAAAACACAAAAGTAATTTTATTTGCACCAGTCAACATAAAGTGGAAACTAGTCCATCCATTAAATTAAACGGCTTTGTCTGGTGTCTATTCCATTGACATAGGATAGAAGAAGGATGAAAAAATGGTATAAAGATATTTTGAATTTCATGAGGGTGTAGATCAAATATATGGGATGAAAAAAGAAATAGCCTGTGGGTGAGCAAATTGTAATGTTACTTTCCGACATTACTTTTGCCACCCAAGTACAACATTTAAGTAAAACTTTAATATGAAACATGCACAAATTATATTAAACATGCGTAGGTTTATAGCTTCTGTTACTCGAGTTCAAGCGCCATTTTCTTTTTGCTCACCATGATAATTGTTTTATTTTAGCAAGCATGCAATTTTGTTGATTTCTACATTTAATGTGTTTATACAATTGTCTTGTTGAATTAGTGCATATTTAATTTAATGTTTAGATATTTGAATTTTAAAAAAATAAATAGGAATCTTAAATAAAATATTTGCATAATTTTGTTTCACAGTTTTGTAAAGCATTGCAAGTTCCGACACCACAGAAATCTCCAAACATGAATAATTGACACAGTTTCACTTTCACACTCACTGCTTGTGTTATTTCTATGGAAAATTGCGTTATTATCTTTTACCTAACATAACCATCGATTTTAATTGATCAATGCAGTAAAATCATATCATTTGCTTTTCTCCGAAGTTTGTACTTTTCCAATAGTATAGTAAATTATTTGATATATTTCATTTTTTCATATGTATAAACAATCAAGCTGGATATTTTACATATATAATAAATATTAAAACTTAAAATTATCATTTTAAAATCTATTTAAGCAAATAATTTAGTCGACCACTAATCAACGCCTTTTCTAAAATCAATTTTATTAAATAAAATAATTATAAACTGAAACAAGTATTTGTCATAGATAATGAATTTTCTCATAGCGTGTTGGACGGAAGGGTCTAATGGAGAATCTCGTGACGACGGCGTGTGATGCACGCTCCGCGTATTAGTGGTGAGTAATACGTAAACAAATTTTAATTAAAAAACTAAAATTATAATATTACTAAGTTAAATGTAGAGTTATCGTATTTGAAAACACAATTACGATAGTTAAATGAAACTTAAAAACGAAAAACGCAATTAATTGTCCAAGTAAAAAACAAAAAAGCATTGTATTTGAATTGCTGTTATGATGAGTTTTCAATTTTGATTTTCCTTGGGAAGCCAGCAGTCGCCATTATTGGTGACAGTGAAGCATTCATCTTCTTCTCTTCTTCTCCAATTATTCGCTTCAAACTCAGCGGATCCTCCCTCGTTGCCTTTTCTCCCATTCCATCAATCTTCGATTCTCGTTAGGGTTTTCGCTTGAAGGGAACCCGGAATGGGGGTTCTGGTGCCTTTGTTCCTCTACGTCGTCGCTTTCTTTTGCACCGTTGCAGCTATCGCTTTGGCCGTTCTTCACATTTACCGACACCTTCTCAATTACACTGAGCCCACTTATCAGCGCTTCATCGTTCGGATTGTTTTCATGGTCCCGGTGAGTTACTTTTTCATTTCACCACAACCACCTTATCAATTCATTCATCTGATGGTTTCAACTAGGGTTTCTTCTCACTGTCACGATTTAGTCGCTTTTCGTAATTGGACTAACCGTTTCACTTCATACAAAAACCTTTGAACTTCTCCACTGGAAATATTGGGGCAGAAATGTTAATTGGGTTATCAGATTGTGTGCTGTTCTTTATTCATCGTCTTAATGTAGAGAGTTTTTGTTTCCGGGACTGGATTTTCTTAACTACAGCTTCGTGACTGGCTGACCTAATTGTTTAACTATTTGGTTCTGTGCCAACTACGAGAAGTGGGTTTGCAAACTTGATGCTAAAGGGCCTTGATTTTGTGTAATTGCTTTTTGGTAAAAAAATGAGTTTTAGCCTGTAAGTTAAGTGGTTTGCGTTCGGAAACAATTTCTCTCTAGAGTAATTCTATAGGGAAATTTGTTCCTCAACTCAAAAGCTACATTTTCACACTTGATTTTAGGAGCAAACTTGATTCCAGGAAATAACGATCGAACGTGATTTTTTTTTTTTTTCACAATCCCATTTTTCACTTCTGAAAGCTAGGTGAGGGAGCATGGAAACTCCTCCAGACACAGTGTTAGTTACTTTGTTTGATATGCGTGAAGACCGAATTTTTCTGTTTCTTGGTAATTGCAGTTACCTACCACCACATGTTTTTGTCTGTGTGTTTCTTGACATTTAGGTTCTTTACTTTCATCTTCATTTTCGTTTCATTGCTCTCTTGAAATTTCAATGGGAATACCATCATTCTGAGTTATATAACATTTCTTTTACAGGTTATTGCACTAATGTCCCCATCATTCATTTCAAACAGTTATTAATGTATTTTTCTTTTACAGGTTTATGCACTAATGTCATTCTTGTCCCTTGTATTACCTGAGAGTTCAATTTATTTTAATTCTATCCGGGAAGTGTAAGTTCGTCTTTCTTTCATTCGTTCTCTATTTTCTTGATTCTTGCTGATGTATAGTCTGAATTCCTTTTTTTTTTATGTTTTGTATGTGATTAATGGTTACCTGTGGTACATGAATTGCATATTGTTATTTATTCTACACTGACTGTGACATAGGAAGCCTTAGAAGTAGGTATTGTCTTTCTATTCAGAACTATCTGCTCAGGTACCCTACTCTAGATAGGCTCAAATTCCTAGGAGTAAAACATTTGGGTAATTCTTCAACAAGATTGATTTTTCCTCGGAACATATATGAAAACATGTCAATGGTTTGCTTAAATTTTTACCTTCTTAGACAATACCATCCAGCAGGATGGCTAAAATGGGTGTGTCATTTGTAATTGCAAAGTACCTACTAAGCTCAAAGGCAAGCTTTATCATATCGCCGTCCAGCTATATTCTGTTAATGACAACGAATGTTGGATTTCAAAGGGATAATAAGAAAAAGGGTGAGAGTAATAGAAGTGAGAATTTTAAAATGAACGTGTGATCAAACAAGAAAATAAGTGATACAAAGTGATTACATGCTAGTAGATACTGATGTTGCACTGGTTAAGGTATTGTAAACATATAAAGAAGATTGGATCCAATGGTGATGAGAATTGATCGGTCTTGTGGAAGGGGGAAGAGAGATAGACTGTTAAGGATATTGGGAGAAGTGGTTAAGAGCTATGTTATGGTAAATAATATGTTTGAAATTAGTCTTTAACCGAATCAAATAACCTTGTGTGATTCATATAGTGGACCTCATCTGGTGGGATAATACAGCCTTTTATTGTTACAGTAGCGAGTGGCTTCCAATTCTTAAGAAAAGTTACATCCTTCCATTGTTGATGTAAGTAAGGTGGTATAGCTGCTGCAGAGTGCTTTCATATGCAAGCACAATAGTGGGAAGGCAATTCCTTCTCCTCGCCCGCATCTCCATGCACTCTGCTTTGTACTATCTAGTGATTTATATTCAGTACATTATATAGTGTACTTGCCTACTATATTTTAGTTTGGAAATTTAAGCGCACATTGCAATTTTTTTTTTGTCCTAATATTATACTGAATTTTACCTACTTATGCTTATTAGACTGGTGCAGTTTCATGATTGATTTCTCTTGTCTTCTGTTTCAGCTATGAAGCTTGGGTCATTTATAATTTTCTGTCATTGTGCCTGGCATGGGTTGGTGGTCCTGGAGCTGTTGTAATAAGTTTGAGTGGTCGAGTTCTGAAGCCATCATTCTGTTTGATGACTTGTTGCTTTCCTCCTGTACCACTGGATGGGTGGGTTTATGTCGGATTCATATTTTTGGATTAAAAGCCTTTGTACCAGAATATAGTTATATATTCCTTGAAAACTATCCCCTGAATTTTATAGGTTTTTTTTTATTACCTATTTTGTAACTTGTAAGTTCTAGGATGATGCATTTGCCACACAATATGCATAATTATTTTTAGGGATTATTTATTGGAAAATAACATAGACATATCATAGGGTTTTTTTTTATTACCTATTTTCTAACTTGTAAGTTCTAGGATGATGCATTTGCCACACAATATGCAGAATTATTTTTACGGATTATTTATTGGAAAATAACATTGACATCCCAGAGAGGTGTTGGATTGGATTTTAGTAGAAGCTTCTAATATGGTAGCATGATAATATACATTAGTTTCTCACTTCTAAAACTTATATTTCAGGCGTTTCATTCGAAAATGCAAGCAAGGATGTCTGCAGTTTGTGATATTGAAGCCCATTTTAGTTGTTGTTACACTAGTACTTTATGCAAATGGGAAGTATAAAGATGGAAATTTCAGCCCAAAGCAGTCATACTTGTATCTTACGATCATTTATATGATCTCATATACAATGGCTCTCTATGTGCTTGCTTTGTTTTATGTGGCATGCAAGGATCTGCTTCAGCCATTTAATCCAGTTCCAAAGTTTATTATAATAAAATCTGTTGTATTCCTGACTTACTGGCAGGTGATTTTACATCTCATTCATATTTATGGTTATTATTTTCTCTTAATTTTGACTGTATCTTGTTGCTGGTTATATGGTAATATAGGAAAAACAGAAAAAAGAGTGTCATTTTTTGGGTACATTATGAAGAGTAGAATTTGTATTTCTGTTTTCTTGTGACCTTCAGAAAGGATGTGACTGTAAAGTAAAATGAGGATATCCTATTTGATCTTGAGATGAACTGTAACTTATTTGGAGCAAAAGCCTCCATCACTTTAAAAGAAGGAAAATAAGTATTTTGCGTCATATATCTTTTATTGAACAGACATTGAATATACCCTGGATTTATAACATCTTTGTTTATATATATATATATATATATATATATATATATATATTCTAAATTTTTTTTTTTTTGTTAGTTTTTTCTCTC
>Ga0214543_1000656_pt1 | contig 60150 bp, 24 predicted proteins | sample CNSS2metaG_FD_160094 | JGI IMG/M metagenome (GOLD analysis project Ga0214543, IMG submission 160094) | Root nodule microbial communities from cowpea collected in UCLA plant growth center, Los Angeles, California, USA - CNSS2 | ecosystem: Host-associated > Plants > Roots > Nodule | place: USA...
TAATTAATGTGAGATTGGTAAAACAAATCATAAATAACGTAAAAATAAAAATAATATATATTAATGTTAACTCAAAATATCTTGGTTGAAATAAGTAAAAAAAAAAAAAAAAACTACTAATGTTGACAAAAAATTTGTAATGATATGTATGGAAAAGAAAAAAAAAGACAACGTGTTGAAGTTATAACACCCCAGTCTTAACTTAATTAACAATGTATCAATTTAAAATTAGTAAAAGAAATATAAAGAGAATAAAGTAATATAAAAATTTTGGAATCATAAAATACAATTTAAAATTTTATAATTTTAAAAAATAAATTAGCTTCCTAAACTTAAAAAAAAAAACTAAAATAGTATTATAAAAAGCAGTTCATGAATGATTTTAATTTTTTATAAAAAAAAATGCTCCGAAAATTTCCAACCAAGTAAGTTTAACGTAGGCATTTGCTATGATGAGAATAATATGAGGAATTAATTAATGTTTGTTTTCTTGGTGGAAATATTACATTGGCATTGAAAAGAAGGCATGTATGACAGAAAAACTATTAAATTGCTTCACTATTACTCCATCACATGTGTGTGTAGGGGGAGAGAACAGAATCAACACTAAAAGGGAATAAGGGATAAGCTCCACTGAATCATTATGTCGCAACTCCCAACCCTTATTACAATTACGTTTCTTCTCTTCTCTTCTCATCCCTACGCGCTCAATTCGCGACTCATAATTGTGTTTTCAACTTGTAATAACATCATAAACCTTCATTTCTTAATTCCTTTAACGTGTTTAACTATAATCTGCTGTCATCAGAGCTACTAATTGCTATCCCTCGCACGCACGCACGCACCTACATCAGAGTATGGTATGTGAGAACATAAAAAGGAAAGTGTTTTGGGAAAAGTGATAGTGAGAGTTTGAGTTTGATGAAATAAATGGCGAATGGGCTCCATATGCCATAGAGAGAGAGATGAGTTGGTGAAATTAAGATGATGCAGAAGTTGGGCTACGTTTCTGGTGATTGCCGGTTGGTAAAAGGGAAAATGAGGTTGTGTTTGTATCACAATATGAGTGCATAGTTATGTTGTTGCTTTGGTGTGGTCATCACAACTGTATCTTCTATATCAACACATTTTGGTCCCTAAAGTGCTGCTACCCAACATGGAGCCACACAGATATGTGAATGCTCCATCATTTACGTACCAAATTTCTCAAATATTGAATCATTCAAATCTTATACCAAATAAATCTTACAATTCCTTTCTCCTTCAAACTACAACTTAAGCATTTCAGACTCGTTGATTCAACAATACTTACATGTTTGAGTAATGAGATTTTACAATAACGCTCAATACCACTTCTTATCCTTACTTACATAAACAACTCATGCAAAATAGAATAATGCAAGAAATTAAGATGAGTACCAAAACTAAAAGTTATGGATTCGAACCATTTGTACATCAATTTTAGTTGTAAGAAATAATTTAACATGGTTTACATTTTTAGTCTAGAAAACAACATTCAAAAATAGAATTTAATTTTCTTTTACAAGCAAACACTTGTGCAAAAATCATTATCAACAATATTAATTAATTATTTTTATAGGACCACGTCATAAAAAATATGGTGATAATATTGTAACTATCACAAAGTATTTAATCACAGTTGACCGAGAAATCAAAGTTCAAAGAAATTGTTTTTTTTTCGCACTTTCAAGTTTGTTGATCATTGTACCATTGGGGCTCTCTGGTTATCTTGCCATCAAGGTTGTTCTTTTTCGAGCGAGGTTCAATGGGAAAATACAACACCAAGTTATCTTCTCGTCAAGGTTTGTTCCTTTTTTGCGTGGGCTCAATTGGATTTTTTGAGAGAGGTTCACCGGAGATATATAACACTAATGAGACATTAGTCTAATCCACACATAAAGGATCGATACCATCTTTAACCAAAAACTTTAAGGCGATGAGTTTATGGGTCTCTAACACCACTGTTGGGTCTCGAGAGAGAGGTTCGTCGAGGAGATACAACAACTATAAGACATGAGTCAAATCAAACATAAGGGATTGATACTATTCTTAACCTAACACCTTAAGGTGATGGGTTTATAGGTCTTTATCCTTATATAGTGTTCAATAGTATTCAATTTTTTATTTTATTTTCATTCAATTTGAGACTTAAACTCACACTTCCCAACAAACTAGTTCAACACTTGCATGAAGTGATTTTTTTTTTCTCTAATCTTTGTGTCATCGTAGTTGAAGTTCGTAGTCTCGCCCAGAGTTGTCTATCATCACGCCAAAATTACTTGGTTTGAGGTCATTATTATATTTTGAAGAGATGTTTTTGTGTTTTTCCTTCGATATGAACTCTAAAATCACTCAAAAGAATAATGGTTCGCTCAAAATTTTGACAAGATTTGATGACACTGTTTGAGATACAAAATTCTAAGAAATGACGTGGATAAGGGTGTCGGCATAGAGCTCGAAAGAGCTTTCAAAAGAACAAAATTCAGAATCAATTATTCCAGGAGAAAGTAATAATTACTTGGTGTGATTGCAAATTGTCAACTTGTAATTTGGAAGAGTAGTTCATTACTTTATATGATAAATATTCTATAATAAGTATTTTTATCAATTAATCAATTAACCGATATTACCTATTGACAGTGTAATAAATTCTTTAATTGTAGGTAGAAATAGTTAATAACACAAAATTTATCAATGAAAAATAAATTCATCAATAAAATTTATCAATAAATTAAAATTTAAATTATTAATAAATATATTTGTCAATTCATCATTAAAATTCATAAATAATATAGAATTGTTATTACTCATATATTTTCATCAGTAAAACCTGACAGCAAGATGATTCAATATTTTCTACTTTAAATTTCATAAAATTTGTATGTAAAATAGTATTTTGATTACTTAGCGAAAAAATTATTTAATAAATTGGATGTCAAATTTGTTGTCCATTCCAACAAAATATTTTAATAAATTATTAATTGGAGATGTATGAGAAAAAGAAATAGATAGGATTAGTGCAATTGTAGAATCAATACCAACTCATCCTTCCCAAACCATGAATATAGAATTTCATCTCATACCAATACCATGCCACTTTAATTACCAACCATCTCATACATGCCACATGCCAAGGTCATGTTAAACTTATCAATCACAGACCATAAACCATACTACTCATACCCATTCGCCCAATTCATGCTTTTAAAAGTAATTGAATCAATCCACAAGTTCAAGTTAAAGTAAGGAATTAAAATTCTGTAGCAATTCTCGCTTAAGCTAGACTGATCTCGCTTGAGCTAAAAATTTTCGCTTAAGCTAGAAATTTTCGCTTAAGCTAGACTGATCTCGCTTAAGCTAAACTGTCAGCTTTTCACTAGTTTCAACATGTAAGAACACAAAACCCCAAACAACAAAAACTAAAGAAAACACAAACTCATTGCATAAAACGTTGGCCTCATATTTTCATGCTTTAAAAGGGTAAATAAATCAATCATGGGAGCATACAAGTATTTAAACAACTCTGCCGTCAATCTCGCTCAAGCTAAGGAGCTCTCGCTCAAGCAACAGGGGTCTCTCGCTCAAGCGAAAAGCTTTCGCTTAAGCGAGATTGAAAACAGAGAGCACTTCGAGTTCTTGCTCAAGCTAGCCCATCTCGCTCAGGCGAGCACTCGAAACCAAATGGGTGAGTTACTTCCATTCTCGCTTAGGCGTGAGCTCCTCGTTTAGGCAAGAGCTTCTCATTTGGGCGAAAAACAGCTCGCTTAGGCGAGCATAGCAAATCTCATATGCTCTCACACATGCCAAACCAAAAATCCATCCATAAACAATACACAAATTATTTTCACACCATCAAAAGCACATCAAATCATCAAGAGCACCCAACAGAACCAAAACAAGCACATTATTTAGAAAAGCATAACAAAAATCCTAGCATCCCTTACCTGGAAATGAGCTAATATCGGGCTTCAACTCTGAAACCAACGGGACCGGTAGCTCCAAGAGCATATCTAAGAAGTGAAGACGAGCTGAGTTTAGAGCTAGCTTGACCAAGATTGAGGCTAAACCCTAGCAGAGCCTCTGTGGGATAAAGGAGGGTGTGAGAGTGTTGTTTCTGCAAGAATGACATAAGTGAGAGAGGGTTTGGCTGTCTTAGGAGCCTTGGACATCCTATGGCCCAGCCCTTAGGCCCATAAGATTAGGGACATCCCTTTAAAAATTAGTGCAGAATAGAAGAGAGTTTTACAGAAGTAACGGTGAAGAAAATAATAATAGTTTTCTTTACCTCTTTTATGACTTTTTATAATATTTTCTGAAATTAATTCAATGATACGAACTCTACAAAGAAAGAGTTAAAAACGATATCAAATTATATTCAACTACAATGCTATAAATAACATCGAATAACGAGACTGCGCTAACTATTTGATTAACTTAATAGACATTATCATACAATTAATAAACACATGGCAAAAATAAAACTATTGAGTATATATTATCTGAGTAAATGAATGACTCTATATATAGGCTTCTTCTCATGGTAACTACTATAACATTCACTATCATCGTAACAAAATATATTCTGATGTCGCTATAGATAAGAATAAGCTTTGATGTTGAATTACATTTGTGTAACCAAACATGATTTTAGTTCTTAAAAGGAAACCCGTGAATCGGCAAAATCTTGTGTGATTAAAAATTAGAAGCTGCAAATAAAATAGTTTAAAAATTTGTGATTGATGGGTGTCGGCTAAACTGGTGAACACTTTATAGACATGACTAAAAATATTAGAGTAAAAAAATAAGGAAAAATGCAAGGCTTACATAAGAGTGATGGAGGCAGATATATAGGTAGGAATAGATTAGAGACACTATGTTATGCTCGTTGAAAGCATGTCACCCACTCATCATATTACTACAACCCTTCTATTAATTAGCTTCACCCATGGTTGGGGAAAAGGACCTCCTTCATATTATTGCTTCATCATTGCAACACCTTCTCGCAAGATTAAATACTACTATTTTTGCAGCCACTCCGCTTATTTAACTATTCAATGCAATATTATTGTTGCCATTTTTACTTCTCAAAGATTCTTGCTATCTTATTTCACATGGCATTTAAATATCTTTACAACTTACTTTAAATTTACCAGGTTGGGGCAATTATTACCTTTTCTCCACCAGGTTTACAGAGCAGTAAAAGAACCCTGACCATGTAGGTTATACATTCATTTTTTCACAACCTTTTTTTTTTTCAAGTACATTCACACCCCCACTTTCTCCAGTAATAATATAGTTAAAAGTAATGCATTGTATTAATAACATCGCACATAGTAACAATCCTGACACTCTGTTATTTAACACGTGAGAGTTTTGTGTGAAGTTCACGTAATGGTATTTCAGTGTAATTTGATTGACCGATGGATGATGTTGTTGACTCATCTGAAAGCAGATGAAAAGATTAAATTTGGTTTAATTTGAGAAGCAGCATTATTATCTTCCTTGTTGGGTTCCGTTTGCGGCAGCAATAATGAGTGTTTGGAATTTGGGAAAGGTAACAACAAAAATACAGTATATGAAGGAAAGCAACAACTTATTGTCGGTCATTTAACAGCTAGCAGAGTACATGTCGCATTGAGGAGAAGATAGTAGTAAGTTGTAAGGCATCAGAGACTTAGGATTAGGCAACAACGTCACACAAAATCCAAACCCTACATTAACTCTCTTGGCAGTGTTACAATTTGCCACAGTATTGAACAAACACAGAGTCACAAGAGGGAGTGCCAGAGCACAGTGTTGAATTTGAACTTTGTGCTGTTTTATTTGCAATGCCGGGACAACATTGTTGATTGCGATGAACCACACGTTAGACAAGAACGAGGAATTTTACGTTAACTTCATCCCGTAAAAGGTTTTTAATTTGTAGGTGATGATGACTTGCTTGTGAGAAGAAAATATTTTGTGATGACATTGAGTAGTAATTGAAAGAAGAGGCAATGCAGTGAAGAAAATTAGAGAGGGTGGTTATGGGCGGTATAGGAAGTATTGATAAGGTATTTATTAGGGTTTAGAAATTTAGGTTTGTGAGAGAAAATAAAATGGTTTTGTTTGAGTGGAAGCCACTTGTTGGGTGGAGGGACAAGTGAGTGGTAACGTTGCAGGCTTTTAGTAAATTTACTAAAGAAAGGGTTCGTAATCTCTCCAACTTGCATGCTATGCGACACACTTTCTCTGATCTTCAATTTAATGAACAAAAGCATTCACCAGCTTTCATTTCACCCAGCTAGCGTATTTCACAATGGTTGGTCCCCCCTGTTACACACCATCATGCCTTCTCGTTAATTCCTCACTCTATGCTATCAAATCCACGAAATTATATATACTTCAATGAAATAATCATACACTTACGTTTCTTAAGCCATGAAACATAACCAAGAGGTGATAAATATTTAAAGACTAAAAATATCTTCGGTTGATATTGCGGTTGGTGAAGTGAAGGCCCACCGATCCCAGCTTGCACCTTCAAAGGGTACTTATTATTAGCACGCAAATATCACTTGTGCGCACACCAGAGCCCATTTTCCTTCCTCTCATTAACATAGTTAAAAATACTTTTTTAATGTTAGACATCTATAACTAATTATTCAAAAGTAATGTTTTTTTTTTATATTTTTGTATGTTCTGAAAAAGTTGACGACCGAGAAAATCTTACCGTTGATCTTGTTGTGGTGAAGACAATGAAGACATATACGGAGACAGTATTGTACATAGTATAGGATTAAGGAATACGATGGGTGATGGGTGGATGGATGCATGCATGATTGATTGTTCCTAAACTCAATTTGAAACATTAATACTGTCTCAACCACGTGTCCGTTGTACGGTTATCTATGCAATCTCTGACTTGTGCTGCTCTTGGGCCCACAAAATCAGCTCCTTCGATGAGGCTCACATGTTCCGAATCAGAATTGTTTTGTTTTTGTTACTTACTTTCTTTCTATGTCTTTGTTTTGAGGATTTGTGGATGGAAGTAAATGGTGATTTAAATTTGAAATGTAGATGATGATAAAACGAGGAAAGGGAAGACAAAGCGGCTAGGGAAGCATGTGAAATGCATATGGCGTTTCTGTGCACCCAAACTCATTTTGTCTTCCAAATTTATTACCTTTTATTATTATCCCATATGTCTACGTGGCAATCATGAGGATTTGTCAGCATCATCTTCAGCAAACACGTGGAATAGTGATAACTCTGTTCCTTCCCTCTCCTTTTCCTCTTTTTCTTACAAAATATATTATAAAATACTCTCTCTAAATAATCTAATTATTCAACCCAATTAGCGAGTATGAACAATAGTGTTTACACTGTCATTATTAGTTTACACTTGTAATTTTTGTTGAAAAAAGGTATCACTTTATACACAAACATTAATAACGACTAAAAGTGAAAAGAGTTTTAGCGAGGGTTTGTGTAATCTCCGATTCTCCTGCTTTAGCTGCCCAAAACACAATCTTTCACACCACTTTAGAGATCAAAAAAGCATTAGATGACAAATAAAAGTCTTTAACAAATTAAAAGCGTGAGACAATGAAATAAAAACGAGAGGAAGAGGAGAATGTTGAAAAAGAGTTGGACCAAGGAGGAATGTTTGTTGGTGTCTAATGTCAATCATATCTTAATGCTGGATTCAGTTATGAGAATTTCTTTAATTAATGCATCTAGTTTGATTGTGTTCTAATCAAACTTATCCTTTCAATGGGAAATCAAAAAAGTGTGCTTATATATATGAGGAGTCTAATTAGCGTTAGAATTTGATTATAAGGTTGTTTTGCATTCTACTTCTTAATTGTTATTTGTTTTACTTTTGTGGCCATGAAATAATTAAAAAGGCAAAGTCAAAAAGTTGGAAAGAAAAGGAGAAAAGGAAAGTGGAACACTTTCCGACATTCCTTGCATCAAGGTGTTGCACGGGTGACACAGAAATCGCGCATATTCACCCTTACCTCATCTTCTTAACGGTTGGTCAATCGTTAAACATGCATATATGCCGATTTCTTAGATATTTAAGGGCATTAAAAAAAAAAGAGTCCATTTCTAGGTATTTACATACTCTAAATTTGAGTAAAAAGAATATTAATATTAGAATTATCTATATATAGAATATTTTGTTTTAACCAAAGTCACTAATGATTTGAAGTGTAGAGTGAAGACGTTGAGACCGTGATTAGTAAGAAGCCGTTGTTGTTGACTTAGAATGATTTTGATTGATGAGAAGGTAGCACCATTTTTGTTGATAAGGTGATTGGAATTTGTTAAGTAGAGCATAAAGTTATGGCACAATATAAGGTACTCAATCTTGTTACATGTGTGAAAGATTATGTGTGGCTCTGCAATTCATATGTATGATGAAATGATGATGATGATTAAGAATTTGGGGTCATTGTCGATTCAGACGTATCTTTGTGAGGGAATGTGCTTCGCAATTGCTCCATTTGGGTACACTATCATATAACATTTTCTCTATTTATTTTTCTACTCATTTTACCTTTTCAGATAGCGACCCTATAATAATTTCTATATGCTTTTTATTTTGGCCCAGCCGTAAAGTTTTGTTTTGGGCCCGAATGCTGCTTCAAATATAAAATATTGGGCTTTACATTTTTTTCTTGCCCGGTCTTATTATGCGCCTCGATAGTTCATGTTTTATAGAGGATTTCTGAGCTCTATTTTTCTTAGAGTAGGACACTAATGATCTTCAAGGTACCACCACTACTAAAAAAATTCATATTTTCTGTCAATTTTATTTTGAAATTTTTTTCATCAAAAATACTTACAAATTTTATTGTGAAAAACAATTTGCAAAAAATTGCTACCAATTTTCTTGCAAAATATTTTGTATAAAACATATTTCGCAACAAATTTTGTAAAAAATACTTACAAATTTTCTAATTTTGTAAGAAATAATTACCCACAAAGGAATTATTTGTCAATTAAATTTTTTTTTAAAATGGCAGAAAAAAGTATTTTCTTACAAATTGTTTTAACAAATTTGCAAAAAAATTTCCATGTAATATGAAAATTTCTAGTAGTGTTCATATATTTAATTTTATTTCTCACCATTGTGAAACCTTTATTTATCTACCGAAAGAATTATTTAATTGTAATTTAATATTAATTTTAATTATTAAAATTAAATATTTAATTTTATAGTTTCTTTTTCTAAAATGTGGGGGAGTGAATGTAAAGGCTAAACTACTTTATAGGAAATATTTTTTTTTATAATTGGTTTCTAAATAAAATTTCTAGAATATGTTCGATTTCTAAAACTATCACTCATTATGTTAAAATTCTAAAACTTTTCAAAAAGTGCTTTGGGAATGTATTGAAAATTTTAGGCCGAAGTCCACTTTGTACTCTATAGTTTTGTGAATATACCAATTTAGTTTTTATAAAAATATAATTGTACTTTTACATTTCATTCTCTACTTTCATGGTTTAATTATGTTTTAAGTCCCGATAAATTTAAGAACTTCCAATTAAGTTCATGATAAATTTTGGTGATTTATTGAGTACTCAATAAATTTAATTTTTTCAATTGAGATTCTACCGTTAACTTTGTATGTTGGATGATATTTCGGTTAAGAGGTTTACGTGGTTATTATCTTGTCATGTTGAATTGTTATCACATGTCATTTTATTATTTTAAAATTTTGTAATTTATGAATTTATAATTTTTAAATTTCATAATCGTATAATTTTTTATTTTTATAATTTTATTATTTTAATTCAAGATTGTATAATTGTAAAATTATAATTTCATGATTTGAATAGAAATTGAAAATATATCGTAATTTTATATTTCATAGATTTATATATCATGATTTGAAAATATAATATTATAATATATATCGATAGTGGTTATAAAAGTTAGCGTGAATATTAGAAAGTGGAGGGTCAGGATTTAGTGAAATAAATACAGAAAAAGTTTTTAGTTTTGAGATTTGTATCCATTGTTAAATATGTGGTGATTTAGATTTTGTAGTGGTATTGTATGTGCAATTTTAAATTGTCATGTATATTTGTTATGAGTGAATGAGTTGGTGTGGACGATATTTGTTGGATTCGAAATGTGTGGTTTAACAAAAGGTAAAGGACTTTGTCTATAAGACTCTATGAAAAAATGGTGGGAAATCTTAGGACTTTGCCCTAAGAGAGAGAGAGGAGGAGTGAACTTCGTTTATAAGATTCTAAATGATGGTACAAAACTTTGTCCATAAGTCTTTCCAAGAGAGTAGTAGGAAGTGAACTTCATCCGTATGATTCTAGGAGTAGTGAGAAATTCTAGCTCTTGTGGTGAGCGAATGACTGGTCAGCTACGTGCGTGAGTTGTAGTTGAGAACTTGATATTTGCTTAGTTTTCGGAGAATGAAAGGTTGAAAAGTCTATGAGAGGGTGTTACAACTTTGAAAGTAGTTTATCAGGTGGTTTTGTGTGAGTTGATGTCTTGTGTTGAGACCATTTGTTGGTTGAATTGGTGTGTGAGATCACCCATTGTTGCTTTGATAACATGTTTTGAGCTAGAATATGATCATGGGTTGAGTTTGAATATTGGTTAAGAGATATGATGTACTTGTTTTTCTTATATTGTTTAGTTGTAAATTGGGATTGTATAGTTGTTTGTTTGTATGTTAGCTTACCCTTGTTGTTTGTTTGTGTTGATTACCATGGTTATATTTTTGTATGGGATCAGATGATAAAGCAGGTACATATGGAGATGCGATAAAGCAAATACCCTATATGACTAACTCCTTCATACTCTTCAGTCTTCACTATAAGATGTTCAAACTTTATTTCTAGGTAGCCTGAGATATACTAGGTCTAAGGTATCTCCAATATCCAAGATGGGGTATGTACATGCAAAAGACATTCTTTACCTCATAAATAATACTGTTTATAATGAATTTAGCTTTTACGTGATTGGATCTAGGTTGGATAAGTGATAACCTTTCTTGAACTTTTTAGGCTTTTGTAAATCCAGCTTATGCCTATATCTCCTTCTTAATTGTGGTTGATCCTTAATTAGCTTTTTAACGAGATATTTACTCCTTATTATCTGTTGGTGAGATGATGTCACTCTATATTGTCTAGGATATTCATAATCATATATAATATATTAGCCTCTAGATTTGATATGATCTAGGTTTGAATCTTGATATAAAACTTGGAAAAAAGATCACATTTTTTATTATCTCGTCATCTTCCCTATATATACTTATGATTTGGGAAGTAAAATATTTTTAAAAACTAAAAATCATGTATACATATTGTAGAAATGAATGGCAATTTAACGTTCTTAAAGCAAAATAAAGATTTGTGTAGAACTTAAAAAAAAAGTTTCTATAATTTGAGAAAATCTTAGTAAATATTGGTATAATTTATTTAGTAAAATACTGCGTGAATACATAACTGAGGAACAAGTTATTGTTTTTTAATTAATAATTAGATAATATACTAATGGTGAACAAGAAGGAATTGTTTTTTAAAAACTAGAGATTCAAATGTGCCAATAAGTTTTTATAATGACAAAAATTACATTCAAGAAACTATAAGAATCAAAAGCAAATTTAAACCCGATTTCTCCAAAAGTGTGATGTGTAATTAAAAAACATTTTCCCGAAAGTTATCCATTTATTCAAGTTCATATAATCAAGGCCCAAATTTGTCTGGAATCTAAGTTAACGGGTCTTCATTCATTGTTCTAGAGACTCCACCACTAACAAATATTGTTAGGGTGTTTTCTCTTTGCATATTTTTTTCTTAGAACACCTCCTCTCCTTGTCATATTTATTTTAATGTATTTTTTACATGGAAATAGATTTAGCGTTTTTGAAATCAATTTATCGAAATATGGATATTTTATACCTTCTCTATTTTTTTTTTTGTCAAAAATAAGACTCAAATTGAACCATTTGGAGAATGGTGGGTCTTGAAAAATAAAGATAAAAGTTATTAATGAAAATAATTGTTGAAAGTAGTAATAAATATCTAAACGTTATTATTGATAGTTAGGAATGACTGTCTATAAATACAATATATAGCAAGAATTGAAACTTCATATTGTGTATGATCTAAAACATTCATCACATATTAAAGAGTTAAATGTGTACTAAGCAAGTTTTTGTTATGTTCGAATTATCAGATCATATATAATTTTTCGATTTCAATCAATTGATTTTTTACTACTTAAGTTAAATTCATGCGTTTCATTTCAACAATTTACTTTATACAATTTAATTCTTTTTCAAGTAAATATTTTTATTTAATTCGTGAACTTAATTTTCAGCAATTTGTTGTCATTTATTTTCAATTCACTTCATCTTCATTAACTAATTTGAATGAATTAAAAAAAATCAAATTCAAGTACTTTATATTGGTTTAAACCGTTAATCTATTTTAGTCTAACTTTAATCAAATTTGAGATCTATGAGTGACCTATGTAACTGTGTGCGTACGGTGCACATGTGTACATGCGTGTGTCTGTATTCATGTGTCTATGCGCATGTGAGTTTGCACGGGTGCATATCTGTATGTGTGTTTATGCATGAATGCGCGCGTGTATATGTATGAATTTTTTCTTGCATTTATATACTTATGTTAGTTGTAAATATTCTTCTTTTCGCAACACTTTTTGCCAATATAATTAGTGATTTCATTGTTGTCGTTATGGATAACTTAAATGCTAACAAAAATAATTAAGTCAAGTTGAAAAATAAAAAAATCTTTTAATGTTGTGTTTTGAATGTACTTCTAATTTAACTAGGGCTCAATTTGACATAACAAATTACACACTAATAAAGTTAAGAACTAAAAAAAGCTTTAAATTTGAAAATTTAAATAAAAATTCAGTTTAATTTTATATCATTTTATATTTATCAACTAATTTAATAATTTTATAAGCAATAGGTTAAATGTTTTATTTTAAAATAAGTAAAGGAATTAAACACCTATTAGCGTGTAAGTTAAATTTATTACTCACATCCTTAATTCCTATATTGATGAACAGGAAATAAACTTCCGCCTTCGGAACTTATATTGGATATTAGAAACATATTTTTAGAAATATTATAACTGAATGTTATTCTGAAATAGCTAAAAATAAGTTTGGTTCATTTTCTTATTTATTTTCAGAAGTACTTTTCAAAATTATAAAACACAAATAAAAATAAAATCAAAGTTAAATATGGACACTACAACAAATTTATCATATAATGACTAATTTTAGTGACAAAATAAATAATCATCATAATGACCAATTTAACTAAACTTTCTTTTATTTTGAACAAAAAATTATAATGATTTCTAAATTGATAATTAAAGAAATTGGTCTCTAATTAGTCATTTGAAGTCTAATTTCATTGGTAATAAAAAGTTAGTAGTTAATGTTAGTGACCAATTCATATTAAAAATTATTTTACCAATTTAGAGACCAATTATTCATTATAAAAACTATTCTGATTACCAATCACTTTTAGTTTATAAATTAATATATAAATTAGTCACAATGAAGTGACTAATTATTTTTTATCACTAAAATTTGTCATTATTAAGAGATTTTTTTTGTAGTTGGACAAAAAAAATAACTCTACTTTTTTCTTGAAAATGTAATATTTTTATTCCTTGGAAATAAAATTTGTACAAACATAAAAAGATAAAATTTATAAAAATAAAATATATTTATAACATTTTGTATTACTCTATAATGAATCTGAAAACAAATATTTCCAATTTTACAATTCTCAAAATGCAAAATAAACGCCTCCTTTCCTTCCGATATACAAACCTAAAACAATTCAGACCTAAAGTTAAAGTTTACGATGTTGAGATGCAGTGGAAAAGTTTTAGAATATATTGCAGACGAAGAATGATAGATTAATAAAGTTTTTTTTTTTTACAAATTTTGATAAATTATCTATTTAGATAAAAAAAACTATTTTATTACTTTATTTTAGTTAAAAAATAAAAAATCAATCTATTTTAATTTTATTTCTGAAACTTTATTAAATTTGTCAAAAAGATAATTTTTCATTGCAGGCTGTACTGGTCGTGGTTAGTCGCACTGCAACACAACCCTCCAAAACCTAAGGTGGAGACAATTTTAATATTTACACAGCACAACCACTTTCTAGGGTTTATTCTGTCTATAAAACCACGTAAGCCCTCATGTATGCCTCTCGCTCTTCTTCCCGTGTATATTCAACACCTTTTTAGTACTTTTACGTTGATTTTCTTCCAACTAAAAAAGCACACAAAACAAATCTTATTTTTGGAGGGCATAATTTCACTACTATTAATAAAAAAAAAAATACATAGCCATTTGAGTCATCATTTACCATTGAATCATAAAGAGAAAAAAAAAGTAATAGATTAATAGGATTCAAAGTGAATCCAAAATTTGTGGGGATGGCTTCGGAGAAAATCGAGCGAACTGCAATTGAAATGAACAATGAGGATACAAATTTGAGGGAACATTCTTCTCCTCCTCCTCCATCGCAAAAATCATCCAAAACTCAAAATTTGGGAATCACAGAAAGATCTTTCTCTGCTGCAGGCGCCGCCTTCTTTTCAGTCATCATTGCCAATCCCCTCGATGTTGCCAAGGTGCCTTTCAATTTTATTCTTACACAGCGGAATCTCTCTTACATTGTTTTTTCTCTATCCTTTCTTCTTCCTAACCATTAATGAATTGTAGTTTTGATAGTCCAAAATTGTTTTCTTATGTTCAGTTTGTGTCGATACCTTTACGTGGCATTTCGTAACCTCATTTTTCCTGGTGTCTTATAGCTTTACGCTTTCTTTTTTCTTTCTTTTCGTTTGTTCGGATTAATTATTCGGAAATCATTCATGGACAGCAAGAAAAGGAAAAGATAGGGTAAATTATATAATATAATAGGAAGAGAGGCAAAGAAAAATTATAGGTGCTATCAGATGATTGATGATATACAGTAGTGTTTAAGTTTCATTACTTCTAATTATTGGTGTACTGTGATTTGTTTTGCCCATGTATCAGACAAGGTTGCAAGCACAAGCAGCAGGGGTTGCATATTCTCATCCACTCAGTAATATGACTAGTAGAATGGCTTGTTTTGGCCCAAATATGGTACGCAAGGAACATAAACTTTTGCTGTTTTGTCTGTCTACAAAACAAACTCTACTTAAATGCTTGTTTTGTCTGGTTGAATGATTTTGTTTTGTTTTAAATCCAACTTAGTTGGTAAAATGAAAAATTTATATAAGATTTTCCTGAATAGAGTTGTGCAATTAATTTGGCATTACCAATGTTATTCTTAGATGTTTGCTGATTTAAGGTGTTCTCCATCATGCCACCGGGCTGGAATCCAAGGAACAGTGTCCATCTGTCCTCCTGAGTGCTTTCGTTACAAAGGAACACTGGATGTCATCAACAAAATTATCCATCAGGTTCGTTTTCTTTTTTCTATTCTAAAACTACTTAGAAGATGTCATGTTAGAATATAAGAGAAAATTGTCAAAATATTATTATTTATTATGGAATGACAATTTGGTATTGCAGGAGGGAGTTGGTAAGCTGTGGAGAGGCACAAATGCTGGCCTGGTTCTTGCAGTACCAACTGTAGGTTAACATTTTGAATGAACGGAGATTTATTGATGTGTTAATAAAAACAAAATGACTCTGACATAACTTTTTGTGTGGTGAAATAAGGTGGGAATCTACCTTCCTTGCTATGACATTTTACGCAATTGGTTGGAGGATTTCACAGCTAAAAATGCTCCAACTACAGTTCCTTATGTACCGTTAGTGGCTGGTTCATTGGCGCGCTCTCTAGCTTGTGCAACTTGCTATCCTATTGAACTTGCTAGAACTCGTATGCAGGTATTTACAACATATATTTTCGCACCCAATGTGGGAAAGCTCTAGCTTTTTTCACTTTTTATATTCATCAAGTGTTTGTTTAAGTCACATTTTTCAATGTCATTATGCTGACTCAATGTTGTCATCATTATCATTGGCCAATTCCAATTTCTAATGACACTATTGTGTCTTTGTTTATTTGGAGGCCTAACAGTCTTACTATGTTTGAATCGGTGAAAGTTAGTGGACTAGAGTGACATCTTACTTAGTTTTTTGGATTGAAAAATTAGGATATATAAAACCTATAGGAACCTATTTCATGTTATTTAATTATTAATTATCTCTACAATTTAACAAAAAATTATGCTTTTAGTAATGATCATTGTTTTGTGCTTGTCGATTTTTTTCGTGATCATTCAACCTTCAACTTTCTTAGTTGTGGTTGGCCTATTGATAAGCTAAGTACGTGCTTTCACTATCCAATCTGTCTTGTTCTGCCAAATCTTTTTAATAACTTTATGATTAATGTCATTTCATTCCCATTCAAAAGATGGAATAGGAATTTTGGTTCCAATTTATTATAAAATATCTAAATAATAGAATCATTTCTTTGTTTTATTATGTTCTAGTCCCTTTCATCGTCCTGTGTTGCAGTCCTCCCTACCATGTCACATTTCATATTTTCAATAATCCAAACATGGACTAAAATTGTGTATTATTCTATTGTAACAAATGTTTCATATTTAATTTATTCTGTATGTTCTATTATATATTTTAATTCTTCTAAAAGTTAATAGTGATGTAATTAAGTTTTATGTTGACTTCAAGTTATATGTTCTATTCCACAAACTCTTTGGGTTCTGCTGATTTTGTTTGGAGAATTATGGGGTTTTGATTTATTGATTTTGGATGTAGGCATTTAAAGTAACTCAAATTGATAAAAAGCCTCCTGGAGTGTTTCAGACACTGCTTGGTGTTATGTCGCATGTCAAAAGCACAAATCATCCACAAAGTAATTGTAAGTTCTTAACATAATAAATTTGATTAGGTAACATCTTCTTCCAACTGCGACACGAGGCTATAAATATATATAAATTAATAAGGTAAAATGGTAAAAGAATTATTACATAATCATGGGATTGTTGATCATTTGATAATATATAGTGCGAGGTTATCGTCTTTTGTGGACTGGCATGGGAGCTCAACTTGCTCGTGATGTACCCTTCTCTGCCATTTGTTGGTCCACACTTGAACCAGTGAGTTTCTTTCATGAATATTCATTTCTTATTCTCTAGCTTTGTTTTGTAATGCCAATTACTGTTGCATTGCAGACTAGAAGAAAACTTCTTAGTTTTGCTAGACATGATGAGGCTAATGTGTTTAGTGTTGTTGGAGCAAATTTCGGAGCTGGTTTTCTTGCTGGAACTATAGCAGCTGGAGTTACATGTCCTTTAGATGTTGCAAAGACTCGAAGGCAGATAGAGGTTTCTGCTCTATTTTCTTAAACAACTATTTGAATTAATATATGTTTCATAAGTTGATCTTATTCTTATGTAATGTTGTAGAAGGATCCTATGAAGGCATTGAAAATGACTACGAGACAAACATTAATGGATGTGTGGAGGTATGCCATAGTTTGGATTATTTGTTTGAATTAATGAATGTGTTGATATAAATTGTTACTGATATGTTTGATTTAAACAAAATTTTCAGAGATGGAGGCTTGAAAGGATTGTTTGCAGGTTTTGGTCCACGAGTTTGTCGATTAGGGCCTTCTGTTGCATTAGTGATTTCGTTTTATGAAGTTGTCAAGTTTGGTCTGCATCGTCAACACTACAACACATCATCATGATTCAATCCTTCTTATTATGCCACCTTTCTTGCTGCAAAAACAAATTTTAATCGAAAGTTTTGGAGATTGATTGAGCAACATTAACTTTTTGGAACAGAATAGAATAGGAAAATCATCGGCATAGGACAAACTCTTAGGTTTTTTTGAGTTTTTCTTTTTATCCTTGTAAATTGATTTTGACAAGCACAAGTTTTGTTACAGTTGAGATTCTACTTATGAACTGATTGAAACTTTTTTGTTCCTCTCAAAAATCTCTAAATGTGAAAAAAAAAAATCTTAGCATAGTTTTTTTTATTATTATTATAAAATGTAAAAGATACACTTTGGAATATCCTTTTCATAGCGTGTAAGAATTGCCTGGAATACTATTTCTGAGAAACATAGGCCCAAACATAAGGAAAAAAAACAAAAATACTTTTAAAAATAAAATACAATATGATAAGTCTTTACATGTTAACCATGAATATACCAAAGCAATAAATTTTAGTTAGTAAAGTAATTGATAAATCAAGTAGTGATTGATTCACATATTGCATTTATAATTTCGTTTAATCAAAAATGTCAAATTAAAAATGCACATACCTTTGTAAAAAGTGTCTTATCATGTTCTAGAAGTTTTTTTTTTCGAAAACATTTTCTTTGTAAAAAATAAAATAAAATATTTGTGGTGTAAGCAAAACATGTTTGTGTTAAATGTGAAAACTTAGTTTTATGACGTGTGTGATTGTCTTTAAAAAAAATTAAAATTTTGCTTGAAAAACTTAGTTTGGTAGAAACAAGCGTGCAAACTTAATTTTAATGCAAAACTTAGATTTATTACAATTTTAACCCGAACCTAATTTACAAACTTTAATTAAGCATAGAAATCAAAATTATTTTTTCGTTAAATTGATAAAATGGTGATTTTGTCTTTAATCTTTTCTCTTGTTAAATCGATAAATTTGTGATTTTCTCCACACTTATTTTTAAGGTTTTCTGTATTTCAAGTCCAGCACATGTAATTTTAAACTCAAGTTAAATCCTTTCATCAAACTCCATGATAATCATATTACAAGCATGTCTTTACAAACTTTAAAATTGCTAGTAACTTATCCGTTTTCCTAACTTGTTATTTATTTTATAATCAAAATTAAATTTATTTGTAATTCAAAATAGTTTCTCCTTATAGTTGTTTGGTCTTAAACAATAGTAAAAAAGAGTTAAATACACCAAAACCTAATAAAACATTACCAAAATATAGCTTGACACAAATAAAAGAACTAATTAGTTCAAATAATCACATGTTATTCTCTAATAAAAAAATGGGTTGAATGTGTTGTTGTTTGCTAATTTTGAGTTAAAATTAAAATTAGTCTCCTTTCAAAACTTTGGTTACTACATTCCAAATATTTATTACATTTTTTCATGATTTATTCTAAAATTAATTTTATTAATTATGTGATTCATATTTTAGTTGATATATATATATATATATATATATATATATATATATATATATATATATTTTTTTCAGTTTCAAAAATAGAATAAAGCATTAAAAATATAAAAAAGAAACATTAAAATTCTCTTAAATTATAAAAAATATTATATAAAAAAATTATCCTGTAACCTTGAGGCGTAGGTAATGCTGTCATTATCTTTTTGCAGTAAAGCCAATTTTGATCTCCCTACGCAATCCACAATTTTACTTTCCTGTTTTACAAATGAAAAATTGGTTTCATATTCACAATTACTCTAATATTCAATTATACCGTTGTTTTATTTCTTTTATTTGGGTTTATTTGAACCTGAATATAACACATACATTTAGTGTACCACAAACAATTATGTAAATAAATAAAAGTAATAAGAATGAAAAACTGAAGATTGGATTAAAATTGTAATTCTTTTGCAAATTTAGAAACTCAGTGTTTCGGTTTTAAAATGAAGAGACTACCTTTGCGAAATGAACAAAAGAGAGACAAGAAAGGTATATATGAAGTCTTTTACATTTTATATTGTATTATGAAATTATTTGTTTCACCTCAAATATAAGGTAAGATAGCATGTACATTACTTAATCTATTATTTGGTGTGCATTAAACATCGTAACAGGATATTATAACAAAATAAAATTTGTTGTACTTAACAATAAATACATGAAATAGAAATAGAAAACTCTGCTTCATTGCTTCAAATACCAAACTGGTGTGGTATAAAACTTGGAACATAATGTCATTCCAATGTTCAAAATATCTGTCAATTAACCTACAAAGCTTAGCCACATTTCATCCATGTTATTATGTCTGTTATCCCAGAGAGTTTCGTGTTTCGTTTGTTAAGTATTATTTATTATCATTATTTAACATCTTTTATCTTATCTAAATGTTTGAAAAGAAAGACAAAGCGCAATAAGTAAATAAAAAGTAGTCAGAAATAGGATATACTCATTGAATTCTTAAGATATTACAATAAGACCCGAATTCGTTTAAAATTTATCCCTTCCTAGTCCTCCAATGCCTCTCTCTCTCTCTCTCTCTCTCTTTGCCAATGACCATCCATCAATTTAAAAATAAAGCAGTAGTCCCTTGATGACTTAATGCATTATATAGGTGAGCACCAAGGCCAGAAGCATAAGAACATATGCAACTGCTTGGTCAATTGTGGTGCCTGCAAAATACCAACAATTTATTAGCTATCTGCACTGTGCTCCTTCAAAAATCTTCAGTATTTAAGTATTGAAAATTGTTCACAGAAAAAGCAATGAAAGAAGAATGAAATCCAGAATAGAGAGAAATACCATCGCTTGTTGGGGCAGGAGCTGGAGCAGTGACTTGTGAAGAAGCCACACTCATGAGAGCTGCAATGATGAGGAAAAGGAAGGTAACCACCCTGAATGAAGCACTGGAAACGGCCATGTTTCTCTCTGCAGGTATGTCTTTCTTCTTCTTATTGATTTTCTTTTCTCTCTCTCCTTTCTTTTCTCAAACTTGAGAGAGAAAGAAAGGAGAGAGAAGACAAAGTAGCTAAGCCTGTGTAAGAAAGATGTTTGGGGTGGTGAGATTCAAGAGCCCTATCAACGCCCTTTTATAATGCCAATGCACTCTTTTCAGATGTGGAATGAAGGGTGCACCCGCACTTTCAGGGTTCTGTTTCCCTTTTCTTTCGTTCAATATTGTTACTAACAACATTTGGTCAAACCAACTCATACTTACTTAATATACGTTTCGTTTACCTTAAAACAACCCATTTGAGTAGTTTCAACAATAACTTCACAGTTTAATTGATAAGTATTGGAAATGTAAAAAAATTGGCCATATTAACTAGTTAGAATGACTTTCAAAATAATTATTATAAAAATTAATAAGTTCATCATTTATAATAATTGTTAATAAATGACAAAAATATATTAAACAACAAATCAAACTAGTTTAGCTGGTTTTCAGTTTTCTCCTTGAAATAAGATAGCTGCTGTTTCACATAGTTCGCAGTTCCATTATTTTGCTACACGTATTCTAATTATTGCCCTTAATTCCTTAAAATAAACAGAGAGGACAAACTAAGGATTTCATGTTGAGAAAAATAAAAATTGCGTACTTTTCTTTGCCATAATTACTAAAACTACGATAATAACTATAAAAGAGTAACAGTGGACAGAATATGCATGCACGTACAGGCACCATAATATTTAAATTGAAACAAACAAAAGACACACACACATAACTGTGGATCCTAAGACTGAACGAAGTTAAGGAAAGAAAGTGTTCTCTTTGTTTATGTAGATCTGGTATAGTTGCTTTGAGTAGCGAATGGCAAAGGTTCTGCATAGTTCAACTGCTGTGGGGTCATATTCTTGCAATTCCTTGACAGACTTCTTCAAACCACCACAAGGATCTCCATGAGTGAGGTACTCGGCCAAAGTGCTGCCTCTGTAAAAGCAAGAAAACACGAGAAAGAAACTGATATAAAATAGACTTTGAACTCACTAACTAAAATTGCTAGTTTTTTCTCCGAACTACTTTTCGAATGGTCTTTAACATCGGAAGATAAAAGATGAACAAAAATTATATTATTTGACTATGAGATGAGATTGCAAAGCAGAGGGGAGGGCAGAGTCTGCGTATGGCTTCTGAATGCACTCTCTTTTACTACATATTCTGTGTTCATTAATCAATATTGTTTCTCTCATTAACATCAGTTACTATCAGATCAATTCAAAGAAATGGGTTAACCCTGTTATGCATGCTAATTCATAAATGCAATTTTCAAAACAAAAATATGTCCAAATAAGATAGAACTAAATTAATTTTTAACTACATTCTAAAACTCTTTTCATTTAATTATTTAAAAAATAATAGTTTTTAGTTGTGCTCCCGGACTCAGAAAATCTCCAATGACGATCTAATGGTAATCTATGACTAGAGTATTTAAAATTGTGTTGTCCACGCTTTAAGACCTGAGGAGAATTTTAAACTTGGTCTGGTTGGCGGTTATTCGGATTATGTGAATCTCTTGTTATAGAGAATCTTATCTTCTCAACCGCCAATTCCCTCCAAAACAGGGTTCCAATTTAGAGAGATAAGATCCTGCATCAATTCACCCCGTCCCACCCCCACACAGAAAAAAGAGACAATGTGCAACTTCTACTCTAAAACAAACATAATATTTATGTTGTAGATGTCTCCAGCATGCGTAGAAAAACCATGAACCTTTTAGGAATCATACCATGTTAAATAAGTGCAGCATAGCCAACATTATACATTGTCAGTTATTATCTGTGCTTCTACCTGTTAGCATCAAACCTGCTGAATCCTCGCTGGTTAGTATACAATGTTCCCCTGCTCATCTGTTCCTCGGAAGTTTGCTGTTGATAGAGAGCACACACAGCCTTCATACACAATTCAGAATCTTTCCCAAAAGCTGCAAGCATATCAGCCTCAAATTCCCACTCCATGTGATCTTTCTTCCTCTGAATTTGTGATAATATCTTACTGAATTCTATGTCCTCATCAGATTCACCTCTTGCATCATCCATCTGATTATCTGGTACATCTTGTGAGTTACAGGAATCCGAGTTCACATCCCCATCAGATGCATCTTGTGATTTGCTTGATGCATCATCATAAGACAACTCATCAAGATCGTCAACAATAAAATCACTCAAGCCTTCATCTCCACAATCAGAGAAATCCTCTTGTGACTCCTCATCAACAGTAGTAGCATTTTTTGGATTACATTGTTGATGTTTGGCCTTACTAGATGTATACGATGTTCTACCTTCTTCACTTTTTTTGGCCAATTTTCTGAGTGGCTTTATACGCTGCCTAGGTGTTACTGTCCCGGTAACGTTGTACACTGCTGAAGTAGAAGCAGCTACTAAGTTATTTGTGTCACATCTGACTTCATCAGGTCTTACTGTCTGAATATGCATCCTCTTTAATTTACAAATCGGCACATCATCATCGTCACTTTCTGACTCACTTGAGACAACATTACAATTTCGTTTCCTCTTAGGTGTTACCACAAAAGGTAAATCTTCACCAGAATTCCTATCTTCCTCCTTGTTTTTGTCATAACTGCTAGACATCTTCTCATTTTCTGCAGGAACACACGATGTAACAAAAATATCTCTGCTACCCTCACTATCTAGAAAAGGGTGTTGGGCAACATTGGGTTCATCATCACTGTCAACGATATCAATTGCAAAAACAGAAGCAGATTCTGCAACAAAGGGTGCAGATAGAGCCATCGTTTTGCTGGGTTTCTCTCCAATCTCAATAGACTCGATAACTGGTTCTAGATGCGAACTACCACCAGTCCTAATCATACCACTTTCCTCGTTCTTTCCACTTTCTTCATGGTAATAATTGCCACCTTCCAGCTTCAACTGTGAGGCCCATGATTCCAGTTTCCGGTACCTGTCTTTCCAGACCTCAAACTCACTCTCATACTTTTTCTTCTCACATTCCAGAATACTGTTTTCAATCAATAGTTGTTCAACCTCATTATCACGTGTCAAATCAATAACCATGTCCACTTCTCCATCTTTTACATTGCCAACTTTTTTCTCATTACGCCCTCCACTAAACATCCTCAAAACTTCCACCTCGCCTTCAAGTGCCCTGAGTTTAGCCTCAAGTGCTTCACATTGCTCATCTTTCTTCTGAAGCTTAAACTCTAACTCGGCACACCTCATTTCATCTTTCTTGCTTCTCTCTTCCCATTCATTACATCTACAACTTTCTGACATGTTATTGATAACAACATTGAGGTTTGACATTTCTTTATCTACCTTCAATTCCTCTTCAACAACCTCCATCAAAAGGGATTTGCAATATTTTCGTTAAAGAAGACCTACATTCCTGTCTCAGAAAGCCTGCGTTCGTAATTTTTAATATGATTAAATCCAAAAATTATGATAATTAGAAATGGAAAAATCCACTTATAGTATACTGAGAAAGAGAGAGAAAATGCAATTTCTAAAACCCATCAAAGCGCGCTTGCAAAAACAAAAGAACAGAACTAAATCAAATGCTTTTTACTCTCTAGTTAAACCATAATTTGCCTTTAAAAAATTTGGGTTCCAATCCAATTTCATTTTTTCGTTGTTCATTTTTTGTTGTCTTGTTTTTTCTTAAAGAGTTCATATCTCATGTTCATGCTAGTATCGAGTCACACTAGTAAACAAGCCACAGACATGAACCAAAGCAAATACCTCTATTTTCTTCACGTATTATAGTAAAACTATATGAACGTAAGCTACCTTACAAAGAAACAGTGACTTCCATCCTGGGTTCAATTTTCGTTTTACCAAAAGGAAAATAGAAAAAAAATATATATTAAAAAAAGTAAATTGGAATAACTGCAGTGAACTTACATTAGAGTGTGCTTGGTCAGAAAAAGCTGGGAAATTTGGGGAATGAGTGTGTTTAGTAGAATGAACATAGTTAGGGTTTGTGGGGATTCTTTTGCCCTATTTAGAAGCATTCGAGTGACATTAGCGTGTGAATCAGACAAACCCAGTATAAAGAACAAAGAAACGTTGGTGAGAAGAACGAAAACTTTAACTTCGCGCGGTAACCGTAGACATGACGTGTAGCATCTCAACGGATCTCAGGCCCAGTAGCCAACATTGTAATGGGGTTGAGGCCAACTTCTTACTACACCTCCATAATTTCTTCATGCAACCTCCATACACTTAAAATTCTAATTGTACCCCTTTTCTAATTTTGAGTTTTGTAATACATAATTTAAAAATATTTCAGAATGTGTAATTTGAAATGCAAATATTATATTCTAAATTGTACATTTCAAATATAAATAAAAAATACATATTTCAGATTATATAATCAAAATACAAAATTTATATTTTAGAACATAAAATCCGAAGGATAAAATATAAAATATAATGTTTAACTTGAAATATAAAATTTATATTTCAGATTATACTATATAAGAAAAAAAATTATGTTATAAATTCAGTTTTGCATTCCAGTAACTATTAGATTAAATAAATGGTGATGATCCAGTTCTCGAAAGATGTTGTATTTCATTCAGGAATTTACGAGGCATGTATTTTATTGCACTTTCTTATGTATTACAAGCACAAGTTGTTTATTATTTGAGGGAAGAAGTACATATGAAACCCAAAATGAAGAAAAAAATAATAATTTAATTGGATTGTATATTTCATGTAAATATTATAATAGAAAATGTACTATTAATAAAAAAAAAATTGAGCGAGACATGTGATTGACAACGCATACAACAATTAGAGCTGTCAATTTAATTCAACTCATAGGACTTGGTTTTGTCCTCGTGAACTGAGACAATAAAGTGTAAGGGACTAAAAGACTTTTCATTAAAAAAGTCTACAATTTTGGTCCTAATCGTTTAGGTCATTTGTGGCCTGTCTAAGTCGTCAACCTAGTAATGTCGGCTAAATGGTAAAGCGAGTATAGGTCCGAAGGATAAAAGGGCCTAATTTTTTTTACTACTTATATTTTTTTATTAAATTAATTATAAAATTATGTTTAAGAAAAAAAGACCTCAAATTGTTTTTAGTACTAATTAATATACTTCTATTAAACTAATTATAAAATTATGTTTAAGATAAAAAAAAAGGCCTCAAAAAAATATTTGATTACTAAAATAGCTCTATTAAATTAGTTATAACTTTATGTTTGCAAATAAAATTTAATTAAATTATTGTTAGTGTATGTTAAATTTTATTGGTAATAATTATCTTTATTCTCTTATAATCAATTTGGATTTTATTTCCATCCTTTAAATCTCTTGAATCTCATATTGTTCATGTGTATCAATTTTTTCATCCTTATTTCTAGTTAATATGTTTTTTCTTTCTATTGGTGTTGTTATTTTTATTCTGTTTTGTATTTGTATTAAAAATAGAAATGTGTTTATTTTGCTTAGTTTTTTTTTTTGTGAACATTTAGATTTATGGATTTCGAGAGTATTTTTTTCATATATCTTGAGGAAAAACTGAATTCTTTTACAAAATTATTAATTAGATTATGGTTTAGTCTTTTAATAGATTAATTGGGGTATAATTCAAAGTTTAGTTTTTTGTAGAAAAATAATTTAAGTTTAGAGAAAAAAAAGACTTACTATCGAGTTTAGAAAAACAATATTTTTGTAATTATTTTTATTGATGATTAATCTTAAAATAAACAACTTTGCAAGTTTATAAAAAAAGTTGAGACTTAAAAATGAAAAAGAGACTTGAGACTTCAATATACTTATTTTCTTGACAATTAGAACCAGATTTTATTGTTTTAATTCATTCGTTTTATATATTTATCTTTAGTAGTGTTTTATATATTATCAATTTTTTATTTCATGTAAAAATATATAGATATGTCAACTATAAAATTTGAATAAGGCTATTCAAAAATTCAAAAGAAAAGAAGAATTGAGACTTTAATTACATAACAAAAAAAAAAGCAAATATCTTGTGTATTACACGGTGTGTAGATATTTCTTTTTTGAAAGAAAAATGCCTAAACCTTGAAAAATCTTTAAAACATGATAATTTGTTGGATATTGATAATTTGATTTAATTTTAGAATTAAATAACTTAAAGAAAAATTATAGGTTTGGAAAATGATAAACCAATTGACATTCTTAATCATATAAAAAGAATAATTTTGTTTCAAAGTGCATATGTAACATATAGAATAATGTTAACAATTTTAATGTCAGTTTTTCAACCGAAAGGGTATTCTCAAAACTAAAGATAATAAAAACTTATTTAACATTTATAATGTCTCAAGAAAGATTAAACATATTACTTCTAATATCTATTGAGAAAGAAATATTAAATGAGATTAATTATGAGAATTTAATAAATATTTGTGCACCAAAAAAAGCTTGAAAAATAAATTTTAAATAAAATGCCTCATTTTTTAAGTTTGCTTTAGGCCTCCCAAACTGTTGAGCCGCCTTTGCGGCCTGGATATGACCATCTTGACTTATCGTCCAGATAGGACAGTCTCGGGCGTCATCCGAGTCGACCCGTCTTAGTTGTTGACTCGGACTAACTGATTAGTCTTGATTTTCAATCTGGATTGGTCCAAGATGACACAGTCAGACCCAAAATATTGTTTTTAGGGATCGTAACCCACTTGAGAGGAGGTTGAATTTTTTTTTAATCCCTCATTTGAGAACCCTTTAATAGGAGGCTTAATGAAAAGTTGATCAGAAGTGGACCATGGACTATTAATTAAATTGACATCTCTAACATAGTGGCCATGAGATAAGAAGAAGATGAAGTTGGGAAAGACGAAAGAATTTGGTTTATATTATGTTTTTCATTAAGGGTAAATTGGACATTTCATTATCAATGTGGTGATGGAAATTGAAATCATGGAGGTGCGGGAGTTGGCCCGGGTTGAGTTACTGATACTAATTAATTTTTTATTACTATTTTTTAAAAATGTTAAATGATAATTTGAATAAAATGTCACGTCAATAAATTAATTTATGTGTTCAAAAACAAAAAACTAAGTTTGGATGAATTCAGTCTTATTAAATAAATCCAAACACAAAATCTAAGTTTGATTAATTAAGTACATTTGAGTTTCTATGTTAAACTTAGTATAATACATCGAGTCCTTCATTTCTTTTCAATAATAATAACTCATACAAATCACAATACTTTGTCCGACATCAATTATATATGAATCATCTTGAATGGACATACTACAATTTCTGTTTTAATTTTATTTCCGTCTTGGTACCCATGCATCAATGCAACGAAAGACTGTTAAATTTAAATTCAACACTATTGAGATGCTCAGATAAATTTATGATGGACCATGCTTCTGGTAAGTGAATATGAAACCAAACACATTTACACAATTATAAATTCCATGTCACTTCAAAAGGATGGTTGATGTGATAACACCAACACATGAAATGTCACCATAAATAAACAAATATTATTTGAGAAATATATCTGAACTTTTTTTTTTTATATTTTACGTTTATTAAAAGCCATCTGAATCTAACAATTTAATTATTTACTCATTACTATAGAAATAAATTCAAAATACTAAGAATTGCTGGATGCACACATATATGGACATCCCTTTCCCCCACATAAGTACTATGTATGTATTATCATTAATATCTGCTTTGTTGGATTCGAGATGAAATACCTAATTAATATATATATATATATATATATATATATATATATATATTTGTAATTTATCGTATTATATTACGAAAATATATATTTTTGTAAAATATTATAAGAGTTCTACATTAGAGTAGAAAACAAACTATAAATTTAATATTTTTTCAGGATATTTATATAAGTTCTCCTTGAGTAAATATTTCAAAGAATATTTTTTGAAAATTTATCAAACAACTCTTGGTGAGCATGTTTTTCAACACATAAATTTTAACAAACTCAATATACAATAAAAATTGTGGGACCTAAAGATTCAATCTTGTTTTATGTTACATATCAAATCATACTTCATTTTTTCTGATCTATGGTATTAAATATTATTTTTAAAAGTTATTAGGTAATTGAGTATTTATTATTGAAAATATTGGTACAATCACAATTTTTTTTCTTCAATATATCATTTATTTATTAGCCTATAAAAGAGATTACTCGGTGATATTAAGTACGTATGATATATTTTTAAGTTTGACTTATGAATATCCTAATCTAAAACCAGTTACTTGGTAAATATTTCATTGAACCCATTATGACCCTTGCCTTTTCGTCTCATACTATATCAAACTAGGAGCTTCACTATGTTTGAGTGAGTCTTGGCCTCTCTTAATTTGACGTGAAACTGAAATTCATCCTTATTTGAAAATTTGATACATTTTTTTTCTCAAACTTTAAAAACTAATTAATATAATTCTTTTAACATAATTAGGTTAATTTTTATGTATTAAAAGCGTTTCATGTTAATATTTGAGTTGTTTAATGTGTTTGACATGTTCTCGCTTAATGTCACTTGGAAAACACGATTGACATGTAAAAAAATCAATATATTTAGGTTAAAAGGACAATTATCCATTTATTTTAAAAATTTGAAGATCAAGATACCAAAGTTGCAGACAAGGAAAAATTTCAATTTTGCATTAAATTTCAGAGATTAAAAACATGTTAAACTTTTTTTTTAATATATATAAGTTAATATATAAATAAAAGTATTTAATTTTACTTCATTTTTATTATTATTTGATATATTTTTCATAGAAATATAAAAATGATATTTAAGTAATACAGAATAAAATAAAATAAAATATGAAACAAATTAAAAACTTTAAATAAATAATTGGATCATAATCACTACTATAAATTCTCATATTACATGAAATTTTTCTTGCAAATATATTAGAAAAATTTGCAAAAAAAGACTTTTTTCTACCATTTTTTCCAAGAATCTTAATTGGCAGGTAATTCCTTTGTGGATAATTATTTTCTACAACATTATAAAATTTACAAGTATTTCCTTCAAAATATTTTACAAAAAGTGTTTTAGACAAAATATTTTACAAAAAAATCGTAGCAATTTCTTGCAAATTTTTTTTTACAACAAAATTTGTAAGTATTTCTTACAAAAAAATTTTCAAAACACAATTAACAGAACATATGAGTTTTTTTAGTGGTGAATATTACAAACAAATAAAAAAATATCTTTAAGAAATTGTTTAATTAATATTTAAAACCGTGAAAAAAACGCATACATATATACTCATTCTATAAAAATTTATATCAATTAGATATAAGATAAATATTAAAATAAGGAATAAGATAAAGGTAAATGCTTCACACGGTTTTTTTTTATCGTCCCTGTTTTTTTTTTATCAGCAAAGAATAAAATTTAATTAAGTAGAGCATTTGAGGGGTGTTCTAACCCTTATACAAAAAAACACAATCTGTAAGTGTTGATGCATAACTTAGCAAGAAAGAACCATCAACCAAAACCTACCCAAAACAAAGAGGTAGCCTTAATATATCACCATGACACTATACAGAAGACTCTGCGGTATCTATGAAACTGTTGACATTCATTGTCCCTCCCTGTTAAGCATCCATTTTATTAATTTTCTCTTCTCTCCATTTTATTAATTTTCTCTTCTCTCTTTCAGTAGACTCAAATAATTCTTCATTGAGATATGTTAGAAAACTTACTGACTTCAATCAAGGAAGTGAAATAGTATTAGGTTTCAAATGTTGATTGGTGTAATATTTAGAAAATTTGTATTAATATTTTTTATTAAATAATATTTACTAGTTTTAAATATATATGTATTATTTGTAATAATGAAAATTATATTCTATATAAGTTTTAAATAGATACGTCCTTATAATATTCTTATATAATTTTTAATTAGACATATATACCTACCTTTTTATACCTCAGTAAATAACATTCATATTTTTGTTTTGTTTTAAAAATATTATGTTACGTAGATCTTCTTTTATTCTTTAAAACTTTTATTTTTATTTTTATAATTCTTTTATTTAAAAATAATATAGTATATTTAATAATTAGATAAAGTGTGATCATTTTATTAAAAAAATCATTTTAAAGCAAGGAATTCTTGTGGTGATTTGATATGAAATGTGAGAAAGGTAAATCCTATTTCTCCATATATCTTTTAGAGCAACAAATAAATAAATAGATAAGAGTGTCGGAGTATGAGATTTGTTAGTTTGCAAGAAGCATGTCTTTCTATTTAAAACCATTGCTGTCTCGAAACATATACAAATTTAGAGGACCTGCGTACATAGTACAGAAGGAAACGTTAAAGGACCCACGCTGTCTAGGCGTTTGTCCTCTTCAGAATTGAAAGTGAAAGTTACATTTTTATTGCAAAATTTACGCTATATCAAACAATTTTTACACATAGCAGAATCAGTTCCTTTTATTAGTGTAAGATCTCTTGTAAAGAGTAAAGTAAAGACATTCCATTAGATTATATTTTCTAGAAATCATCAAGCATATCTCCATAGGCTATTACAAATCTGTGTATATAAATATAATGTTGCAAATTACATTCAAAGTTGTTAACTCTCGATAAACAAGAGAGAGTTCTAAAAAGGGTGTTCACGAAACAAGGGGAAAGGATGGAAACAGTGAAAGACCCCTTAGGTTTGAAACATTCCATGGCTAATCTAAACAAGCAAAACGGCAGTTATTTCAGTAGTCGCTTTCACAAAAGGAGAAAGTTAATAATATACAATGTTTTTTTGTTTGATTTGAAAGCCATGTTTGCCTCAATTGCTTTCAAACTATAGAGTACACATTTTCACACAAGAAAAACTTAAACAAAACCAGTTTTACTCCATTTATTAAGAGTAATACAAAAGTAAAAACACTTTACTGTTTTATTCTAACCAAAGCAGTGTAAGATTTTGATTTCTTTTAGTCTCAAAATAACTGAGCTGGAAGCTCAAACAACTTTGGGCCACACATTTACTCTATCACTCCCTGTTGGTTTTGATGTAATTAAGAAACATGTACTGATTAAGAAGAAGTGGCGAGGTCCACCCACTTTGTCTCATCTTTGTTAACTATGTAGAACAATATTTGTTCTATTAAGTGGAAGGTGGCACGTGAAAATGGCAGGTTCCTTTTTCTTTTTAAAGAAAGACCTAGAGGTTATTGATTTATGTAGCTACTAATAGACTATAAAACACACGGATGCATACTTTTTCTCTTCTTCTACTTCTAGGGTGTTCTAATGCACTTTTATAACGTGACTTCTTCTGACTACTTTTTTTTTTTTGTGTAACTGTTGTTGATAGTTGCACCACTTCTGATCAGCCATAAATAAGCATGTCCAATGTTCATTGTTACCGTTGCCAGAAAAAAAATTTACTCTGTTATTATTTGTTTATAAGGACCAAATAATTCTCCACCTCTTTACAGTTCTTTCCCCTAAAACTCGTATTCATGTTTAGAATTAAAGTTCATAAGTACAATTGTGTACGTAATTGTAATGTCTTCCGAAAAGGACACTGCATGTAGGTGACTTGATCCTCGCGGATTAATGATATTTGTATGATTTATGAATTTGTATAAAGTGTTGTTTGTACTCACTCAACATATATAACACCTTGCACATATACTAGCCTGCAGTTTTTGACATATAGGATGGATAGCAGAAGTTGATAAAACGTAGACGTGAAATGAAGTTTTACAGAGATGAAGTGAGTGTGAGTGGTTAATATGTGATGAAAATGGTTTTGTGTTAGTATTACATTAATATCTCCCGACAATCATATGTCGGGAAATTAATAAACATGGGAAGGAGGGTTGCACCGAATATAGGCTCCAATAGTCAAAGGGAAGGGGATGGAGACATGGCATCTAGGATGGGGTATGGAAATCTAACAGAGAATCAAACCTGTGGGACTCATTTTGGGCTCAAACATCCATCCCATTATGAATGCACAATTACCAAGAACCCTAACAATTTATTTGATTTTCATCACCCCACTATCAACAAATACCGGAGAGAAAGATGAGAGGTTTAGGTGAAAAAGCAGTAATGTTTTGCTCATACATTTCGTGGGTGGTCATCAATGTGCACTCAGATTGGGAAATGAATGAAGTTTTCTAAGAAAGGACCCGGCCTATTAACTTCTTTTCATTGTATATGTATATATTTCAATTCATGTTTTCAAATTTTGTCCCACTTTCCCATTTATGTTGTGTTGCAGGCCCATAAATGATCGAGATAGTTATATGCTTGAATTTAAGTGGGTATGTACAAAGATGCTCACTGGCTTATCTAGATCCGCGTAAGCCTACCAAATCTCTAACCATGGAAATCAAACAAAATAACACCATTAAATCTTACTCTGCCAAAACAATACTATCTTATGCCATATCTCTAATCCATGTACGCTTTATAGCACAATCTTATACTTACTATCGCCTTAATTAACAGTTCATTTTAATGGTGTTTAAAAAGTTTAATAAACTAAACTCTGTAAGAACTAAGCTTGTTTGAGCTTATCTAGAAAACAGTTTGTCCAAATCGGAGTGCTTTTCGGTTGGCAACCGTTTTCTCAAATTTAAACTGACTTGTTTGGAGTTAAATTGTATGTTTTTTTATTCATATATTGTAGGTAGAAGAATTTATTCTCCTCTCTAAAACTAATCAGTTTTTCTGGTTTAGTTTCTTAAAACAATTCAGTTTAGGTTTAACAAAACGCTTCAGATGAATCTTTTTGACAAAATCAGTTTAGTTTTTATAGATATGTTCATTTGGTTTAGCTCAAGTGTTTTTTCTATAACAACCCTAGTTTTTTCTTTTGAACAGCAAGCCTTAGTTTATTTGTTTGGTAATGCAGATGGTTTAACACTATGCGTATGTAACAATTCAGGCGTGTTATTAGCTAACGTTATCATTTGATCTCTCGGAGCAGTATATAATTCGGCACATTTTTGTTTGTGATAAATGATATTGTAAATGTTACCTTGCATACCAGGAAACCTTTGCATTAAGTCAATGTATAAAAGACAACACGTATACGTAAGAACAATTCCATCACATAGTTGCAATAATCAGTTTTTTTTTTTTTTCTGCGAACTTTCTGTCAGATATGAAATCATTAATTCCTGATCCCTCATCAAATTACTTTACACTGGACCTTTTCCACCCAGTTTTTCCAATAAAAGTGCGAATTTCAACTAAACTCGCGCATTTACCCATGCACTTAACTTGTATTAGAATCTGAAGCAAATTTTTGAAACTTGCAAAGAACCCGGCGAAGGTTTGGTGATTGCATGCCATTCTAAAAAGTGATGTTCTTTATTAATCAACACAATTGAAGAGCAAGTTATGAAAAAGAGTATAGTGATTAAATTAAGAGCGGTTTGGCGTCATCTGAAACTGAGAGAGAGAGAGAGAGAGAGAGAGCAATGGTGGGTTGTTGAGGGTGGTAAATGTGAAAATTGATGTATGATACCAAAAATATGGACGCATTTGGAGGAAAGTAAATGTAATAAAACAAAAAATTTGGAGCCCGCAATTTACTTTAATGAAACGCACTCCCATGCTTCACTAGCAATTACTGCTGCCTATTTGTCACAAAGGTGGTACCAGCCACCCTGCCACAGAACAACACAGTGACCCCGCATAGCAGAGAAGAGAAGAGAAGAAAAAAGAGAGAGGTGCTTCAAAGTTGCAAACGGATCATCGTAGACACGGAGATGCCGTGTCTAAACATTGAAACCTACCATCATTGTAATTATTGTTCCAATATGGAACTCCGTAGAGACGAGACAAGTTGCAGATATTTGCCTCTCTACTACATCTCATCACTACCATCTGCAACATCCATTTTCCTGCCACCTTCCTTATTTATTAATTTCTGCCATCTATTATTTCTCCGCTTTGTCCTCCGTGACATCATCTATCTCTCTCTCTCTCTTGTTACCACATTTGCCTCTCATCTTCGTAATTGCTACCTCTAATACCACGCATCTATGTTCAGAACTATGTCATCTTCTTTTCGTATCTATGCATAGATCAGTCCTCTGAAACAATATCAGAACCAAGTTATAAACAAAATAACTGACCATCTTCTTAAAGTAGATTCATTTCTCAATCACTATTTTCCTTCTCTGAAATTAATATATGCGCTTGTGGGGCAAGCCAAATTGCTCTGCTTATTCATTCCACTTGCTCATCAAAATTCCTGGTGTGCCAGTTGCACTTTTTTTGTTTTCGATCATACACGTAACATATACTACATGCACATGATACTATACAAGTACACCACACAGTTTTCTTTACAGATTATAACTTTACTGATAATGTTTCTAGTAGCGTTGTCACTGAGTAAAACACCCTAAAGTAAATACGAATAACCAAATAATTAGCATGGAGAGATATTCATGGAATCAATTAAAAAATTAAATAGTCTACTGTGAAAAGAAGAAGAAAACTTTGTTAGAACCTTTTAGCATCCATTAGATTACACTGTGAAGAAGTGACGTTGAAGTTTTGAGGAGCATATCTTAATTGAACGTTGTTGAGCTTGACCCAACACAGAGCCATGGGTCTACTGTTCATGAAACAACAGTAGGATCATTTCATAGCTGCGAAGATGCGACAAATTTTTAGTTACTTCATCTGTGTCCTACTTTTTTTAAGGAAATATTGCATGGACCACTCATGCTATTCAATACTTACAATAAGAGTGAGGAGGATAATCAAAATGTTAAATGAGAGAATAGAAAAAGTTAACGTGTTGTTCTATGTATTTATATTCTTATTTATAATAATTGACATACCTAATACATGTCATAGAAATGACGTTCATACAAATCTAAAATAGTCAGTTATTTCAGAGAATAAAACTAGTTATCGTTGTTACTATTGTTGGAAGAATAGCCAATACCAACCAATTTCAACAAATTATTCATTTTTTTAATCTCACGTGTACAGGTTAAATATTTCTTTACCGTCATTATATTAAAAAAAAATTAAGCAACTTTTTAAAGTAATGTGGTTCTCTATTTCTTTTTTGGATAACTCGATTCTCTTATCGATGAATACAAATTAACTTATCAATGAGAAATAAAGCTTTTGAAAATAACTTTAAAATAATTATCTTTATTCTTTTATTTATTTTATTGCACGTCAACAATTAATGATGAATTATTTTTTAAATTATTAAATTAAAAAAGTATTGGGATGAAAAAGAAGGCTCTTTTAATGAATAAGTTACCCCTTTTCTTTTATCAATATATATACTTGTCTATGTAGAAAACGACTATTTATTTTTATTGAAATAAAATAATTAAATTATTTTATTAATTCATATTTTCAAATAAGATCATGATATAAATGTGAACTTTGACATCCCACGTCATAGTAACAAAATGGAGTCTTGGCCCCAAACTTTTTTATATTTATATAAATTAACATATAACTTAAAATATTTTTTTAAAATTTTAATATATTTTATATATTTGGTATCCAAAATTTTTTATACACATATAGGGATATCAATGGGGCGGATAGAGTAAAGGTAGTAGCTCCTTATACAGATAAATATATGTCTCGTACCCCTACCCATATCTGTATGGATATCCGTTATGCGGGTTTTCGCATATTTTTTTAATATCCATGGGTACCCGCATGTATTTACAAAAGAAAATTTTAATATTTAACAACATATTTTAACCATAAATTCAAATAAAAATACAATACATAACATTATTAAATTTCAAACAAAGTGAAAATAACCCATTTAAATAGGGTTGAATAACAATTTACAAATAAATGTAGATTTTTTAAAACCAATTGACAAAAAATAACTCATTCAAAATCAATGTGTTAGAGTATAGCGGGTTCGAGTATCCACATATACATATACTATGATATTCGTACTCACCTCATTAACATGAGGGTATCAAAAATACAAAAAATACCCGTATTCGTTACAAGTGGATATTCATTTATAATATTCATTTCCTACTTGTTGCAGGTTTTATCCGCGGATATCCGTGGATACTAATTTTTTTTAACATCCTTATACATATCTATATAAAAAATTTTGCAAACTAAACAATTTTAACATAAAAAAAAATATTTGTTGAAGATTCGCAACTACAAAATCCATCAATTATTTCTCATCACATGAAAATTTATTAAAAATAATAAATAAATAAAAAAAGCAAAAGACCACAGTAAACCCCATAATAAAAATTGCATCTCAGAAACATAGGTAAACTATATTATTTAAAAAATAATATAAATAAATTTATTAATTCATATTTCAAAATTGAAATAGTATTGAAATTATAGGTATTTGATAACTAACATTTGTAACAATACGAAATTCAACTAAAATTGCATTATTTACAATATTTAAATTTATAGTTTTAATATGTTCAATTTTTAAATTTTTATCGTTAAAATTTTTATATTCATCATCATTTGTAGAGCTAGAATATTTTAAACTAAAATATTTTATCTGTTAATACAAATATGTTTTAATTAAATATATTAATGATGGTATGTATTATATATATTTTTAATATTAATATAATATTATAATTGTATTAATATTGACCGTAGACAACTAGTATAAATGGGATGTGAATTATGATGTACGAATATGATACGTATATCAGACACGGACTTATATGATATGTCTATGTCGATAAGTTTATTTTGAAAATAATAGGACACGATACGTGATAGATACGCGATATATGAATATTGAAAAATGGGTACAATAATTCTTAAAAACATAATAAATATATGACTGTTATTGTGTTAATCCAAATTAAAACAATATCTACTAAAGTTATCAACATAAAAAATATAAATTATTGTCATCATAAAAGTACCAATGTAGGAAAACTCTTAAATAATGACCAAGTTTAGTAACAAAAAATATGTTAGAGAACAATTTTCTAATTAGAGATTATAGACTAATTATTTTGGTAGTCAAAACTTTGGTAGCTAATGTTAGTGACCAATTATTTTGGTAGTTAACATCTTGATAACTAATGTTAGTGACCAATTTAGAAATCAATTCATAATAAAAATCATTTTAATTATCAATTTAGAGACTAACTATAATTTTTTGGAACTATTTTAGTTGCCAATAATTTTTAGTTTTTAAATTGATACTTAAATTGCTCACTATATAGTGGCTAATTATTTTTGTTACTAAAATTGATCATTATTCAAAAATTTTCTTGTACTGTACTACGATTTTACAAATTAGATATCCACTGATAAGTATAGTAAGTATTGATAAGGTATCCTAAAGTATCAGATACAGATACGTGTCGGACACGAATACGTGACCCAATTTAAAGTATTGGTGCATCATAGTCTATGAATAATTATTTTCACTATACACTACTAGAAATTCTCATATTATATGAGATTTTTCTTACAAATTTGTTAAAAAAAATTTGCAAGAAAATACTTTTTTCTGCAATTTTTTCTAAGAATTTTAATTGACAGGTAATTCCTACGTGAGTAATTATTTCCTACAAAATTATAAAATTTGTAAGTATTTCCTACAAAATTTGTTGTGAAAAGTGTTTTATGCAAAATATTTTGCAAGAAAATTGGTAGCAATTTTTTGCAAGTATTTTTCATAACAAAATTTGTAAATATTTTCTACGAAAAATTTTTCAAAACAAAATTGACATAAAATATGAATTTTTTTTAATAGTGATATAAGAAAAATATATAACATTTCGAATAATTAAAATAAATAAATAAAAGTTTATTTATATGATTTTTCAAATAATTATAATTATTTAACCCGTCTGATGCGTTATTGTTTTCTTTGAAACGTATAATTTGTAAATTGAAATGTCTTAATTTGATACTTAATTATATATCATATCAATCAATATTAATTTGAATACATTTACAACATATAGGATAAAATAACATAATTTTGAATCCTAATAAATTTTGATTAAATTATTTTCACATAACGTCTCTATATTTTCCTTATTTATTACAACTAATATATTTTTTTATGATTACAAAATATTAAATGCTTATCTCAAGAAAAAAGAGCTATAAGAAAACTTAATAATTAGTAAAAACACTAGTATTACACGTATCTACAATTCATCTTAGGACTTATGAAATATAAATTATCTGATAGTGATTAAAATAAATTATTAAGTAATATTTGATTTTAATCTTTCACATTTAACTTAATCGGCTGTATGTTATAAATAATTTAGAATAATAATATAAATATTTTTATTTACACCATGGCTGTAAAATAAACTAACTATTTATCATTTCAAATTTGAAAATATTTAAACTCAATATAAAATAAATCATTTTAGAAGTGTTAAACATAGATTTCTTGCATAATTGTATACACATTTAAAAAATATATGAAGTATTTGCTGGTCAATAATCAAATATATATCCCATACATGACATAAGTTAGACGATAGTTATAAATATATTGAAATATCAATCATTACCTTCTATAGTTATTTATAAAAAAATATGAATTTTATACATACATATATATATATATATATATATATATATATATATATATATATATATATATATATATATATATATATATATATAAAATATTTAAATAAAATATTATTCCTTTTATTGAAAGTTCTTTCCAGTATAAACCATCTTATTAAGAGGTGAATAAAACAAGTCTCTCTTGAAGTTTAAAAAATTGGCGCCTTCATTTAAAGCCTACATTGCTATCGTTTTTAGATGTCCCATACGAGCGTTTGTAGTTTTAACGTTGGAGTGTCGAAATTTAGTTATATATCATTTAATATATCTCACAATATAGTTAATTTCAAATAGAATATAATAGTTTTAGTTTTTTATTTTATATGTTAGTTGTAGAAATTATTTTATGTTAAGTTATATAAAATAGATATATTCACTCAATATACATGAATAAGTTAGTTAACTCATTTTGTATATATTTTTATTTTAGGGATTGAAAAGCTCCCATCCCATCCGATTTATATTTAATTTATCTTAATATATTCATTTTATCATAATGGGATGGGACCGCATTTTTTTTTTCTGACAATTTTTGTGGTGATGGTAGATACATTTCTAGAATGACAGGATAAATGAGGTCCGCTGATGTCTACGTTCATATATTATCTATATTTATTATTTGATACATTTCTTTAATTGACTAATTACTTCAATTTGTTATTGAACGAGGTATAATTATCCACACGATATTTTTGGGTTACTTACTAAAATGTCTGCGCTTGAAGAGCTACTTTGATTAATGTATGCTAAGGTAAGATAAAATAAAAATGGATTTAACTTTACATAATTTTTAGTCTCGTGTATGCTAAGAAAATAAAATTCTACAAAAATTAAGAAACACAACAAGAATTTTTTTTAATAATAAATAATTTTAGTAATAAAAAATAATTAAATATTAACGTGATCAATTTAGATATCAACACTAGATAATTATTAATAATTAAAATAATTTTAAAAAATTGTAATTAATTTCTAAATTAATAATTAAAATTAAAATTAGTCTCTAAATTAGTGAATAAAATACTTTTTATTATAAATTATTATAAATTAATCACTAACATTAATTATCAAAGTTTTGATTACCAAAAGAATTAATATCTAAATTAGTTTTTATTTAAAAATTGTTTCTAAAATAGTATTTAAACATGCTTTTTTTTACTAAAATTTATCATTATTTAAAAAATATATATATAATGAGAGCCATACAGTTTCAAAACCTCCGGGCATGATGAAAACTAAAAGATTTTGATGCAACTTACTTTTATCTACATCTATATGGATAACTGAAGGAGAAAATTTAGTTTCACAACTTTGAAGGTGTCCCCACTTTTTAGAAAGGATAAAACACTTTCAAATGTCACCAGTTGTTAATCATCGAACCTTTTAAGCGGAAGAAAAAAAATTGTAAAACTTGAGGAAAATTTGCATCTAGTGATTTTTTTCTTTTTCTTTTTTAATTTTGCATGTCGAATTGTCCCTTCGATATATATATTTGTTTTTATTAAGAAAAAATAATATTAAAACTTGGGAATCTTGAGAATGTTGGTTCTTTATGGATGCTTACCAAAGTTCCAATTGAATAATGCGAAGAAGAAACAGCAAAAATAAAAAAAAAATATATTATAAAGAATAAAAGATTATTTTTGGAGTTAACCCGCAACCCAATGGTCTTTTGGGTGTATGAGGAAATTAGTAACTTGGGTTATTATATATCATTGGAAGGTTTATAATTTTTTTTTTAAATATTTGAGAATGTTTACATTTTTTAACAAAAAAAATTGCATGAGAAGGATTTGTAGTTTTGTTTACGAAAAATGCAGGAGAAAAGTTTGCAGTTTTGAAAAGATTATATGAAGGTTTGCAATTTTGGCAACAAAAATTGTATGTTGAGTATTTTTTGTGTAGGTCTTGAGGTGCTGAACCACTTTAAATTTCTTATGTGCTTTTATTTATATTTTTGTTCTTATTTGTGAATGTTCTTCGCTTGAATAAATTATTTTCCTATTGCGTGATCTTCAAATAGTCTGTCAAAGCTTATGTTCTAATCAAAGGAGGAAGACAAGCCATAGTGACCATAATCAACGTTGAGTGTTGTGCCTTTGAAGAGAGGTTAGTCTTTATCATTATTTTTGTGTAATGACTTCATTGATAAATGTATTGTTGTGTCTGGCTTGGCTGAGGTCGTGTTAGTAATGGATTCTCCTTGAGTATCGATCAATTGTCAACGACAATGATGTAGAAGGTGCCAACAACGAATTTGATGTACAAGGCAATGAAGGTTAATGACGAGAAAAGACAGTCGTCATCAATGAATTTGTGCACACAAGAATGAATTAAGGAGATCAATTGGTACATTGACAAATGTTTTTTGCAGAACATGTCAGACTTTTGGTGAGGGAGGATATGTTAGTCCTTTAGTGGGTGTTTGCCAAGGTCTCACACAGGATAATATGAAGTAAAGAGCAACACAAAAATATTATAAAAATAAAGAGTTATTTTTGGAACTATAACCACAATTTTCTTGGGTTTATGTGGACTTGGGTAGTTGTATGTCATTGGAATGTTTTTAAATCGTTCAAAAAAAAATTATTTGAGAAGAGTTTACAGTTTTTTCCACAAAAAATATTATATGAGTTTGCAGTTTTATTCATAAAAATTGCATAAGAAGGATTTGCAGTCTTGACTAGAAAAGGTTGTTTAAAGGTTTGCAATTTTTATCAGAAAAATTGCATGATGACTAATAACACTTTTGTTGAGTATTCATGGATGTACGACTTGAGGTGTTGAACTACATTAAATTTCTTTTATGTTTTTATTTATATATTTTTTTTTATTTGTGGGTGTGTTCTCATTTGAAGAGATTTTAATAAAGGGAGGAAGACAAACAAGGTTGACTAAATAAGCAATCAATTGCCTTTGTGAGCTCATTAGGAGTTATAAGGAGAATGTTGATGTCATCTACATAAACAACAATTATGACAAATTCATTTTCTAATATTTTTATATAAATACAAAGACAAATATATCAAGTATAAAATGGGTATTAGAATTGGTCTTCATAACATTTTATTTGAGTTTGATTGTAAAGCAATGTGATAAAATTATCAAGTGTGGTTTCTTCGGAGTTAAATAATATTATGCAACCAGCCTTAGTCTTAGTCTTAGTCTTAGATCATGTTCAATTGCAAAAAGATCAAATAGTGATAATGATGGATAAATTTAGGTGAATTGAATGAATTTGAAAGTAAAATTTCTAATAGTTTGTAAAAAATTGATAGATATGATAGAATAAAAAAATATTTTAATAGATTAAAACTCATTTGTCTTTATAGTTAAAATAAATATGTTATTATTATTATTTTATTATTCATTGTTATTAATAAAATGTAAAACCAAAACATAATCTTTTCTTCCTCTCACATGGAATCAGTTTCAGCGCCGATGGGAATTGGTTCCCTTCTAGTTACTCCTTCATCTTCAACCACAACCTTTATTCCAAATTCATTTCAAGCCAATAACTGTTAGGTTTACATAAATAAAACATTACGATACTTGAATTTCTATTTATTTTAGTTGAATATATTCTTTTATTCGATTTTTTGAATTGTTTATTTTACAATAATGGATGATAGTCACAATAGAAATTTCAAGGAACTTAGTAATGAGACTTGAACTCAATAAGGTAAAACATTGACACTACTCTTAACCCAAAACCTTAAATATTAAGACAATGGATTTATGGGTCTTTAAATTATTATATAGTGCTCTACTTTTTCATTTCTAATCAATGTAAGAATTAGACTCACACTTGAATTCTTAACAATAACTCACCTCAAATACATGAAGAAAACTTGTTTAAATTTGAAAATAAAACTGTATTTGTATATGTATCACCCTCATATCATCTCACTTAAGGAGATTCAAAATATTTGAATCTCGTCATCCTCTTCTCTCACTCTCAAATCCAACCATCTGAATGTCATTCTCACCCAGAAATTAATTCTCACCATTTCGCTCACACGAGTAACTCACCCACACAACATTACAAATTTGTCAAACTCAAATGTGAATATTATGTTGAGGCCAACAAATCTACCAAGTGTGTCATGATTGTATCCCAACAACCATGGTTTTAAATATATACTGTATGTATTTTCTCGTTTATAACAAAGAAAATTTGTATAAAATGTGAGAATAGAATATTAAGAATATCTCAATCCATAAATAAAATAATCTTATGTAAGATTATGTATTTAAATAATATTTTTTACAAGTTATATTTATCTATCTTTCATTATGAATGAAATTGCGAAGTTTTTTCTCCATTGTGAAAACATAATACAAGGATTAGTTTGTAGCCGTTAAATAGAGAGTAAAGTAAAGACCTCTCTGTTTTAAGAATTTTGTTTTTATTTTCATTTCTTGTGTTTATTATTAATTAAAAACTGTCTTTTTTTTTCGGTAAAAATTTTGTATATAAACATTGGAAATAATAAAATTCTTTTTCGTAAATTCCAGTTCGAGCTTTCAAAAGTAGAAAATAAATAACTTTTTATAGTTGATAAAAAAAATAGCTAAGAAATAAAAAAACAGGACCTAATTTTTATTATATATTTTTCTTTTGATTGATGAGAAGAATAAAATAAGTATTTGTTTCAATTAGGTGTTATTCTCTGATAAAATCTATTTATTTCAGTGGAGAGAAAACCCAGAACTATAGTTCTGTAGGAGGAGAGAGTAAATACAAAGAGGTTCTGAATGGGAAACTGGATAGCTATATACGCACATTTGTTATTGGTTTAATAAATTTAATTAATTTTAAGTTGATTATAATACCTACAAGTTGTAAGTTAATTTGTGAAATAATTTTAAAATGTAGTTCAAGTATATCACAAAGCCAGCTAAAAGCAGAAGTTGACGAAATTAAAGAAGGATAATAACAAGAAAATCTTTAATTAAAGATTAATTTTAGTGACAAAAGTATCTTTAGAGATTAATTTAGAAACCAATTTGTAGTTAAAAGCTAATTTTTTTTGTAATCTAAATTTTGATAATTAATATTAGTGACCAATTTATATATTAATTTATGATGAAAACTATTTTAGTTACCAATTTAGAAATTAATTATAATTTTTTATTCATAACATAAACTATTTTAATTGTAAAAAAAAATTAGTTTATAAATTAATATCTAAATTAGTTATTAATTGTTTTTAGTCACTAAAATTAATTATTATTTAGGATTGTAGTGTTATGTCTTGGTTAAAATTTAAAACGGTATGAATATGTTAAAAACACTAAATAAATATGTATAGTTTCATTGGTATAAAGAATAAAAAATTAGTGAATGAAAATTATAAGAATAAATAAAAATAATTGGAAGATAAAATGAAAGATAAAAATGCTTGGTTGACGAAACATATAGAAGACATGCTTGATTGTCCAATTTAATTAGGGTTTTCTTGTTGTTATGAATGACATGTTTTGGTGATAAGCTATTTCTTAAATTTAATGTCAAACATTCATAACTTAATACAATTAGGTTCTATTTTATAAATAGATAATACAATTAAAAAGAATTAAACAAAATAAAGTTATTTCATAAGTGATGGAGTCTCTTGTTTTATAAATGAGAAATGATATATTGACACCCAAATTTGACCACTTTTGTTACCACCTGATATGACATCAACTATTTCATTTAAATTTTTTTTAAGCTGAAAAATGAAATAACAGTGGTGAAGCGGTTGGGGACGCACTCACGCGTGTAGCCACTTGCCACTCATCACACTCCGCTCAAATTATTCTCGTTTTCGAAAAACTATCTCCTCCACCGCTCCACCGCTTCCCCAAAGGTGCCCACAAACCCTCCCCTGCCACTCGCCACTTATCACAGAACACTCAACCTCTTCCGCACAGAACCCTTCCCGCACACACACACACACCTCTGCTCGACCTCTTCCCAAAATCGCCACCCCACAAAACCCTTCCCGCACACACACCTCTGCTCTACGTGTTCTTGAAACCGCGCCACAAAACCCCAAAACCCCTCTTCGAGAAACCCTAACCCACGACACATATTCTGCACAAATTAAAATTCACAGATTTTGGAATTGCAAAACAACACCCAATTCTACCACTTGCAAAAAGGTTGGACCCCAACAATGCACACCAAGACCAGACCCCATCCCACTTCTTCTAAACCAGGTCTAAGTTCATTTGGGAAAAGACTAGCCTGCAACAATTTTAAATTTATCTTGCAACCCAAGAGCAATTAAGATGTAACCCACCAAAGAGCTTTTGCAAAAATTATAATTCGCAAATTTTGGAACTACATAACAACACACAATTTTCTCACTTACAAAAAGGTTGGACCCCAACAGTGCACACCAAGACCAGACCCCATCCCACTTCTTCTAAACCAGGTGTGAGTTCATTTGGGGAAAGACTAGCATGTAACAATTTAAAATTTATTTTGCAACCCAAGAACAATTAAGATGTAACCCACCAAAGAGCTTTTGCACAAATTATAATTCGTAAATTTTGGAACTACATAACAGTGGCAAACTACATAACCACTTTTAGTTAGGGGTAGAATTGTGTGTTGTTATGTAATTCCAAAATCTGTCAATTATCATCTGTGCAAAAGGTGTTTGGTGGGTTACACCTTAATTGCTCTTGGGTTGCAGGATAAATATAAAATTGTAGCAGGTTAGTTTTTTCCCAAATGAACTTACAACTGGTTTACAAGAAGTGGGATGAGGTCTGGTCTTGTTGTGCACTGTTGGGGTCCAACCTTTTAGTAAGTGGGAAAATTGTTGTTATGTAATTCCAAAATCTGCGAATTGTAATTTGTGCAAATGCTCTTTGGTGGGTTACACCTTAATTGTTGTTTGGTTACAAGATAAATTTAAAATTGTTGCATGGTAGTCTTTCCCCAAATGAACTTACAACTGGTTTACAAGAAGTAGGATGGGGTCTGGTCTTGGTGTGCACTGTTGGGGTCCAACATTTTAGTAAGTGGGAAAATTGTGTGTTGTTATGTAGTTCCAAAATTTGTGAATTATAATTTGTGCAAAAGCTCTTTTGTGGGTTACATCTTAAATGCTCTTGAGTTGCAAAATAAATTTTAAATTGTTGCAGGCTAGTCTTTCCCCAAATGAACTTACACCTGGTTTAGAAGAAGTGGGATGGGGTCTGGTCTTGGTGTGCACTGTTGGTGTCCAACCTTTTTGTAAGTGGGAAAATTGTGTGTTGTTATGTAGTTCCAAAATTTGTGAATTATAATTTTTGCAAAAGCTCTTTGGTGGGTTACATCTTAATTGCTCTTGAGTTGCAAGATAAATTTAAAATTGTTGCAAGCTAGTCTTTCCCCAAATGAACTTAGACCTGGTTTAGAAGAAGTGGGATGGGATCTGGTTTTGGTGTGCATTGTTGGGGTCCAACCTTTTTGCAAGTGGTAGAATTGTGTGTTGTTTTGCAATTCCAAAATCTATGAATTTTGATTTGTGCAGAATATGTGTCGTGGGTTAGGGTTTCTGAAGAGGGGTTTTGGGTTTTGTGGCGCGGTTTCAAGAACACGTAGAACAGAGGTGTGTGTGTGCGGGAAGGGTTTTGTGGGGCGGCGGTTTCGGGAAGAGGTCGAGCAGAGGTGTGTGTGTGTGCAGGAAGGGTTCTGTGCGGAAGAGGTTGAGTGTTCTGTGATGAGTGGCGAGTGGTGGGGGAGGGTTTGTGGGCAGCTTTGGGGAAGTGGTGGAGCGGTGGAGGAGATAGTTTTTCGAAAACAAAAATAATTTTAGCGGAGTGTGATGAGTGGTAAGTGACTACACGCGCGAGTGCGTTCCCAACCGCTTCACCACCACTGTCATTTAGTTTTTCAACTTAAATCTCTTTTTTTTAATGAAATAGCTTATGCCAGGTCAGGTGGTAACAAAAATGGTCAAATTTGGATGTCAATGTATCATTTCTCTATATAAATAGTGGTGAGTGATTGATGACATTTTTGAAAAAATAATGGTATAATGGAAATTAATGATCTGGTTTTTGATGTTGTGCAAGTCCAAGTCTCAGCGATATATGTGCAGGCTTTTTCAGATAGAAAGCATATGTGGAAAAGAAAAAGTAGCGTGCAACACGGAAGGACAGTGAGAAGCCAATTTCATTCATGCTCAATATTCTCCACTTTTGGGTTTCCACAAATAACGCTTTTTCTCTTCAAAAACATTTATATACTTGCAACTCCATTTCCCCATAAAGAGCTTCACGCCCTTGCATTTCTTTTTCTATTTTCTTTATTTCATAAAAATACACAATTATGGAGCCTATTTGACTTTATGTTACAACCAATTTTAGCTTCACTTTACATGTTTGGAGTCACTCCAAGCACCAATTATCATATTATGCATCATGCAATAATATCTAGTTATGATAAAAAGTATAAGAAACCAATTATTCTATACGCATCGAATCATAACATCAAGTTATATTAAGTGTAAGCGTACAATATATTGAAAGTAAAATTTCATTACGTAAGAAACTATATTTAAATATAAGTGAACGTCCCCTTATATACTATATCACATAATCTAACAATTACCTTATACGAGATTTAATGACAAATTAACTCATTCATTTTTCAAGTTTAGAAATATCAAACTAAATATTTTTTATAATACTTAGCAAGCTCTTAAATTCAACACTTTACAATATTAAAAGGAAGCTAAACTTAACTTCTACCAACATTATAACCAATTCAAATATTTTATACATTACAACGAACTCAGATGTTAAGTTGAATTATTCATATGAAGATAAAATCTTATCATTTCAAGATTCATGACAATCCTTTATTAAAATATTCAATACCATCTTAAGCAAAAACTACTAGTATGATAATATCACGAATAATTTATAAAGCAAAACTCCAATACAAATATAAACATTTCTTAAAGGCTTCAACATCCTACAAATATGGACAAAAACTAGTAATCTAACAAGGTTTACTTAAGTTGGACATATAATCAAACTAAATAATACAAAGATTACCAGAGTTTTTTAGAACATTAAATTATTAAATCAAACAAATTGTTCACCTGTCTAACGTCAACTGTATTCGATTCATCATTGTTAAGTAAATTAGTTACGTAAAACTAAAGAAATAATGCTCCAAAATTAAACTATTTCCAATATATTATTCAGATACAGCAATAACTTAACAAAAAAATTTGCATACAAATAATTAAAATACATCTCCTAAAAAAAGATAATTTTCATATGATTAATAAATCTTCAATGATAAGTTCCAAAAGCCTATCTCAGTACACAACTCACTAAAAAGAAGTTCAATTTGAATAAAAACACACACACACACACACAAAAAAAAAAGAATCCTAGATGAAAGTCAAAATTAAGGGCGGAAAGTGCAAATTACTGCGACTAACTATCATAATCTAGGATTTTTATTTTTATTTTTATCAGTTTTGATAAAGATTATAGTTGTTTGTAAGGATTTTCTTATAAAAAATATAGAATATTTATGTTAGCATAGCATTATATTTATGTAGCCAGACGCGGAATTAATTAATTCTCCTTTATCGATGTGTTTTTATTGAGAACAGTACACAGTAGTAAAGCAGTGGCACTATCCATATCACACAGAAACAACGGTATTTTTAATGCAAATGACATTCATAAAACGCTGAGAAATCACAGTACTTACCTGCAAAATGGTGTTGAACTTCATTACAAAAAGCATCCACAAATTTAATGGACATCAATTCAAGTTTAAATAATTCACTGTTCCTTCCCAAATTTTAAAACATTTCAGTGACATATTAATGAAGGAGAGCAGAGGTATTTATGAGTGGGAATTGTAACGTGGATGCGCAGCGATCCTTCACCCCTCTCTCCTGTCCTTAATAGTAAAAACCACACTCTCATTCGCCATATATATGCTCATAACATCAACTCAAACTGCTTGTAAGACCCAAATAACTATCTAAAACTTGCATTATATTAACACTTTTCCAAAACCAACAACTATAGCAGCATCACTTTGTTTTACACCTTTATCATTGCTATGTACTTTAGAATACATGCAAGTTATTCTCCATTCTCTCAAGCTCCCTTCTCAAAACTCGTCTTTCAGTTTTGAATACTGGCACACTCTCTGATACTGCTGTTTCTGTTCTGCTTTCGCTTCAGCCCGTGAGATAGTATCGATCCCTAGGCATCTAACGGTTTAAACCACATCTTTTCAAAAAGGGGCCATAACATCAATCAGCAGTAGTAGTTGATGGCGATCGTTTAGTCTCTATCACATCAACACCCCACTCATATATTTACTCCTTTTCACTCTCCACTCTCCGCTACCCTTTTTCTTGATCTTGACAAACCTCATTTTCTGTGTCCCTTTCTCATTCTCTTTCCCACTCAACGACAATTTTCCGGCACTTCAGTCGCAGGTTTCCCGGAGTCCACCCACTCCAAAACCCTCCAACATGGACGACAACTTATGTGATATTTTCGACGACAAAGAGTTTGGAAGCGACCACTTTGGTGGGGACGATCTCTTCGCCATTTTGGAGAGCCTAGAATCCGACTTAACCCATTTCCCTCCCATTAACCAAGAAGCTGTTGCTGTCTCCAAAGAGAACGAGGATGTCTCAAGATTGGTGTCCCAAAAGTCTACCTCCTCAAGTGCTCCACAAGACTATTCCGAAACTGAGTTTGAAACCTCATCAAAAACCAAGAGACAGAAGCTTACTCCCACCACGTCAGAGGAAGCAAACCCAGATGGACAACAAAGGATGTCTCACATCACCGTTGAACGCAACCGGAGAAAGCAAATGAACGAACACTTGTCCGTCTTGAGGTCGCTTATGCCTTGCTTTTATGTCAAACGGGTACGTCTTCATTTTATTTATTTATCTTCACTTTCTTTTACATCTCTTTAGCTCTTATGTTTTATCTTGAAATGTTTTTAGTGTTGTTGTTTAATTATAGTTCATTTTTTCTCACTTATGCGTAATGAATATTTATTTAAAGGTTACTACAGATTTCTGAAATAAAACTCTAAGTATTTAACGGAGAGCAACATTAAAAGCTCTCTCATGTGAGTTTTTTTGGCACATTGGTACAGAGTTGCACGTGAGTTGTCCTTTTTGGCGTATAGCTTGCCTTGAGGGTTTAAATTTAAAACAAAATTTCGTTTCATCGTTTAAGCGAGATGATTGAAAATTAAGGGTATTCATTATTTGTCTAAAGTTGCTTTTATCTCACATAAACCTAACTTCAAATATATATGGTTACTGGTTTCGTATAACAGTGTAAAGTGTGTGTTCTTCACAGATTAAATTAAGTGCACCTTGCATTTCTTGAATTAGTTGACTTTTAATTACATACTTATTTGTATAAAGTATGAATTTATTAAATTATTCTCAATGATTTATGGTTTAGGGAGATCAAGCATCAATAATCGGAGGTGTGGTTGATTACATCAACGAGTTGCAGCAGGTGCTCCAAGCCCTGGAGGCCAAGAAACAAAGGAAAGTTTACAGTGAAGTGTTAAGCCCTAGGCTTGTTTCAAGCCCAAGGCCCTCACCTCTGAGTCCTCGGAAACCACCTCTGAGCCCGAGACTAAACCTGCCCATTAGCCCAAGAACTCCACAACCAGGAAGTCCTTACAGGCCAAGGTTGCAGCAAGGGTACAACAACATGATTTCACCAACCATGTCCAACTCTCTGGACCCTTCTCCCACTTCTTCTGCTAATTCCTCCATCAACGACAACATCAACGAGCTTGTTGCGAACTCCAAATCCGCCACTGCTGATGTGGAGGTCAAGTTTTCAGGGCCCCACGTTCTTCTCAAAACGGTGTCTCAACGAATTCCCGGACAGGCTCTGAAGATAATCACAGCGCTCGAAGATCTCGCACTAGAAATCCTCCATGTCAACATTAACTGTGCTGCTGATGATACCATGTTAAACTCATTCACCATCAAGGTACACTTCGAATTCCAACACAAAAATTAATGGCTAATAATCTTCTTATTATTTCTTCAATGCATAACCCTTTGCTCTGTTCATAGCTAACATTCCTTGATTTAATAATGAAGTTCGTACGTTAAAGACGTAAACCACCACATATATATATGAACATCCTTGATTAAGGATTTGTGTTATGGAAATGGAATTCAAAATTGAAAATGAAAAAGAAGACTGACAATGATGAATTTCAACAGTACCTTGTCACATGAGGAGGAAATGGTGAAGCCTTTTTTTATGTAAAATGTAGTTTCAACAGTACCTTGTTCTTTGGATGCCAGCTGGATACCTACCCTTAAATTACTTTAAAATTTAAGTTTATAATATAATTTTAGATATGAAAATATCATTGTCCTCGATTTTGTTTTTATCACAGTCTTAATTTACATTGAAGTGTAAAGTGACAGCTACCGAATGAAAAAACAAATTTCCTTTTTAATGATTGCTTAAAATAAATATATTTTTCTTGCATGGTATCTAGTGCTTAGTTAGTTGTTTATAGTAAGATGTAGAAGAAATGGATAGATGGGGAGTGCAGGGTCCATTCCGACATAGTTGTCCCCGATAGTATGGCCGAAAAGACAAATATAAAAATTGGTGATATTTTGATTTAAATTATTAAATTGGAGAAATATTGATGCATGCAGGTATATGATTGGACGTATGTGTAGAATATTTAGTAGTTGAATTTAGGTTGTGTATTAAACAGTGGTGATATGTGTTTGTGTGTTTATAGATTGGAATTGAATGCCAACTGAGTGCAGAAGAATTGGCTCAACAAATCCAGCAAACATTCTGCTAATTACTATAAAGAAGAGTAATGCCTGTCCAGAATCCACACCAAACATCACCATGCATGCATTTCTCTCTCTTCTCTTACTGTCTTCTACGTACGTGGCTGTACAAATAACAGACAAGTGATGGGAACAGTCAATTTAATTCCAACATTTTATCATTTTATCATTTTCTTTCTTATTTATTATTATTATTATTATTACAGCAATTGGTAGTGTAATTCCATCACAAGTATTAGGTAATTGTTAGTATAGTGACTACTCTCCTGTAATTGACCACTGTCAAGCTTTAATTTTTCTATGAATTAATTATATTTCCATTTCCAAAATTCAACCTTTCCTCCACAACAACATTATGTTGCTTAAATTTGAGTTTGGTGCTCCGTTCTATCTTTACTTTAAAAACTATTTGCTTTGGTCCAGCAGCAAAATATATGTAAGCATCCTTTTTGGTTTGTTTAACTTTATCCTTTTGACTTTTACATAATTTACCTCTTCTTATTTCTTATCGGAACACTAATGCTCAGGAAAAAAATGAATAAAGATAAAATTAAATAAAAATTAAAAAAGTTGATTGAAACAAATGAAAAAATTGAAAGAGATATATGAAATAAATAAATAAATGAATTGGTCTAACCATTTTTAAAATTATTATTTTTACCCTACTTTTCATCATAAAATCACAATATATATATATATATATATATATATATATATATATATATAATTAAATACATCAATATTTGAGTTTCCAACATATAAAGTAATGCTATTAAGAAAGTAAGATCACTTTTTTTCAACAATAACTACAGTTTTTAGTTACTAAAAAAAATTGTTTACTAAATATTAACTAAATATTTTTGTTACCGAAAAAAATTAGTTTATAAATTAGTATTTAATTAATTAGTGATCAATTATAATTTTTTATCCAACTAATGACTATTTTAACAATTAATAATTTTTTATTTTGTAAATTAATATTTAAATTTATCATTATAATGACTAACAAATTTTTATCATTAAAATTAATTATTAATAAGATATTTTTTTATAGTGTAAAAAGTGTTCAGATTGTTTAATTATTACCTATCGAAGAAACCTAACTTCTTTTTCTTACTTATTTTATTTTATTGTGTGATAGAGGTAATATATATATAATTTATTCCTTTTCATAAGTTATAAATGATAAGGAACAAAATCATTACATCAAACACGAAACCATTCACAATTCACTAACAAAATATAGTTGCTAGCAACCTCCCTTAAATGAAAGTAGTATATAAATAAATTGACACTATTTTTACCACTAGTATAAATCATTAGTCCTAATATTATTGTTCAAACTTTTAGCGGGATAAAAAAGAAGATATTTATCATTTTTTTTTTATATGAGCTACTCACACAAGGTACCATAACTTAGCTAATTGTCACATCACAGCACATCAAATCATCATTTTAATCAGTTTAGATTCTTGATAATTAAAAGAGAAGAAAATAGAGTTTAGTGTTGTATGTAGATGCTAGTACAAAATATGGACTCAAAGGGAATAGAATTATTTCATTCTTAAACATAATTGAAGACGTATTCTTAAGTGCACAATAAAGATTTGGGCTTGGATAATAAGTAAAGAGTCCTAACCGTGTCTTAACTCAATATCTCGTTTCACAAAGGGGATAATTTTGAGATATAACCGGAAAAGATATAAAGATAAATATTGGATAATGGAAGTAGCATTTATACAAATTTCATATATATTATGAAAATTGACATTTTTTAGAATAAATTACTAATATCAATAAAAGATAATGTATTGTTTAGCTAGTTTTGAAGTAACTATAATTGCAAGAATTATGTTGTAATGTTTAAAACCCGTCAGTCAATCAAAATTAATGTTCACCTATCAGACGACTAAAAATACATCAGCAAAATGCTAGTTAATAAATTTATTAACGGATTGAAAATTTTATCGGTCATTACCGACGATTACAAATACGTCAGTATTTTTATAGTAGGGATGAAATCTTGCAGTGTACTAGGAAGGACTTCTTGAATTATTATTGTACTACAACACTGTAAACATGTTAGAGTATTCTAAGTCCTCTATTGTAGTTATAAAATATTTTATTGTTGATAAGAAAAAATAGATACCATAATATAATACCTATTTATAATCTTATAAGTTTCACTGTTTATGTGTTCTTTTTTATATTCCACATCTTTCTCATTTTTATTTCATTGTATAAATTTTGACTCTATAAAACTTTCAAGTCATATTTAATTTTCGGGTTAAATATATTTTTGATATCCTCTTAATTTTTAATAAAAATTAGAATTAGTCTATTTTTAAAATTTTAATTCTCCAATTTTAGAAATACGTGAATTTAATCCTTTTAACAAAATTTTGTTAAATTTATTTGACATTTCAAATGCGTTTCTCCATTAATATTGAAACGGAAATGTGTCAAACAGGATAACCAACTCAACTACTATCATGAGACGCTTTTAGATTATTTTAGGCTAATTTGTATTTTTGTTCTAGTATAAACGTTATTGATATATTGGCCTTCAAAATTATTTTAAAATTATAAAATTTAATTGAAAAAAAATAATTGTATTATTATCTTTTACTCAAAAACCTATGATTTTTACTATAAATTTTCCATATATAAATTCAATGGAACTACGGGGCCCATATTCCGTGGGTTGTTTGTAACTTGCCTGGTCTGACATTTTGTTAAATTTAAGCCCATATCTATGACCTCACGTTTTGGGCTTTAAACATCCAATTATTTGTGGGGGCTTTTCTCATTTATTGTGGAAAGCAATTTTTAGGGACTAAAAAGATTTAGGAAACATTTTGTTTGACCGGGTAATGTTTACCAAACTTCTTTATGTGAAAATATATTTAAATTTCATACAATTTGAATACTACAAATTGCACCTGGAAAAATTTGCATTTCTATATAATTATCTAATGTTTCTTTTTTTACTTCAGTATATAAAAATAATGTAAAAATATATATTCATAAAAATGAGTTTAGATTTCATTGTCAATGATGCCAGAACTTCAACGATCAATTATTTGAAGTATATTTGTAAATATTTTTGTAGACCGTGAGCTATCCAACTTGGGTGAATCTTCGAAATCAAATTCATCTTATTTTTCATTGCACAAAAAAGGCGAGAAGTGAAAAATTAAAGAATATTTGTTTAAAGTAATATTTGAATTTCCCTATGTTCATTATATACATAAAAAGTAAATTGACCATACGTGAAAAATCAGAGATTAAAATTGTTTATTTATCCCATAATTCTTCACACATATTTTATTTTTTAAGGAAATATATTAACTTTAGAAATTGAGTTTGGAAAATCATTCAACAGAATAGTATATAGTCAACAGAAATTCAAGAATATTAGTTTATAGAAAAGTATTTTCAAATTTCCCTTGACAATATTGCTGGATAAATGTCACATAGACCCACTTATTTATTTGTAACCCTAGTTTTTCCTTTCTTATTTTCAATCCAAGTTGCGACTTAATGTGTAAAGCGCTATTGTACAACTAAAATCACAGTTCAACGAAATATCATGAATCTTGCTGGATTTTTGTTTTTGTGTTGGTCCGCGTCAACGTTTCAACGGTCAAAGATAAGATACCTTAACCTGCTTAGAAACTGGATTGTTTATTTTATTTGTAGAGAATTGGAAACAAATACAATGGCTTATATCTTTTTCCCCTTTCCTCTGACTCGAGAAAATGACTATTTTCATTTCATCATCAGTTTGCACTGAATAGGTATCCTGATATTAAAGCCAAAAAAAAAAAAAATCAGAAAAGAGAGCTTGTGATATGATAACTTGACATGTCTCTAACAATGAAGGAAAATTCTTATTGACCAAGCAATTTTAGAATTGCCAATTCCTACGACACACATAGAAATGTTCTTGCCTCTTTTTCCAAAAGGGTCATATAATTCTAGAATGTTACCTTACAGCACCTGCTGATATGTTTCCACTTTCATCATATGCTTCTAATTCTATAATTTATAAAAAAAATATATATATATATAGATTTTGTCTTTTATTGAATTTCTGTTGTTTGAGTATACTCAGCAGAAAAATCATGGGTTATCGAATCTGAAGTTCTGACCATCAAAATTAAACTGGTTGAAAGGAAACTCTAAAGCAACAGCAGCTGAGTTTGGAGCTGAAGTAGCAGGTGGGATCATGTCATTGATATGAGACTCAAAAGTTCCCAGATTTGGGTTCCCTCCAAAACTGTTCACCCCACTCGGAGACACGGAAAAGTGGCTGATTCCGGATGTAGCAGGCGACATATAAGGCGAACCGAAATTTTCAAGCACATGGGGAGGGAAAACTTGACCTTCATTTTTTATGTTCGTTGATAAAGGGAAACGGAATGGAGAAAATGATTGGTCAGTGGAATCTAGGTTCTGTGTTTGGACTCTCAACCCTTCTCGGAGACTCAAAAGTAAATCATTCGGTTGCTGTTCAAGGCTCTGCAAGATATTCTGCTGCTGATTTGTGTTGTTCAGAGTTGGTTCTTGGTTTTCTAATGGAATTACTGAAGAAGTAGCCGCGGTGTGGGCCACCGTGCAGGTGTGCTTTCCTCGGTAATTGATTTCAAAAATTGTAGGGTCTTCGTCAGATCTTTGCACTTGCTTGGTTGCCATGCAACCTTGCACAGTCCTGTGGGTACATCTGTAATAGCCCCTGCAAATAAACAAGCTACATAGTTATATATATATTATATATATATACTATACATACATACAAATCTAGTTCAACACTATAACGACATAACAGTACTAAATATGTGGTTATATACCTGGGGTACATGGCTCCGAGGATGTCTTTCTGACCATATTTTCTCCAACTATATCCATCATCAAGAGGCCCTTCCACCGCCATTCCTGGTGTAACCCGAATCCTTTTTGTCCATCTCGGCAAAGTGTTTCTGACAGAGGAAAGAAGTTGATGAAGTTAATGAAATGACAAAAGCAGAAGGCAGGGTGGTGCATTGGTATTAGATATACCTTTTTTTGAAAGCATTGTGGTCTTGGTCCTTCAAATCTCTCTCGGAGTCTTCACTTCGGGGACTACTGCTGATAGGTGAATCTGACATTCGGATTGCGGCTGCTAGGGGCAGTTGTGATGATTCAGCGGCAGGAAGTGGCCCTTTCCAATTTACCATTTCAAGAGCCTTTCCGAAGGTGGAAATGATGTTGTGGATGAGGAGGTCACGGGTTTCTTGGGACGAAGAAGGTGTGTGGAGACACACTTGAAGCTGCCTTGCCAACTCCAAACCTTGTAGCAGCTCTTGTACGATGCTCTTTGGGTCTCCCATGTTGTCCATGTAGGCACAAAAGATGAACCCCGTGACTTGTGTACCAGGTGATGAAAAATGATTGGTTCTGTGGAGAAAAATTTGATGTGGCACATACCAAAGATGGGTAAACTAAAGCATGGATTGGGTAGGTTTGGTGGGTGGTGTCACCAGAAGGAGAAGGAGAAGGAAAAAGAAAAGGTTTAGAAGCATATAGAAGAGAATAAGAGAAAATGGGTTAGCGATGAGGTGAGTTATATGGGATTTTTAAGGTGGGGTTGTGATTTTGAATGAAGCAAAGTGTGGGAAAGCGCAGAAAATAGAAAGGAAAAGGAAAGTTTGACTGAGAAAAGTGGAGTGGATTTTGTGTACTCGGACTAGTCTTTGGTCATAGGAAGGAATCCAGCAGTTCAAAGGGTAACGATGAGAGGTCCAATTGCTGACCCATTCTCCAGCACATACCCTTCTTAAATCTTTAGCATTGACCCTCTTCTCTTCAATAACTCACTTCATTCACACGCAGTAAAAAAAACCTAATTCTTTAATTAGAACAAAAAGAAAACTTGTAAAGAAAAAAGTCAGAGTGATGAAAAGGGTAAATTTGGAAACAAAAGTGACTAGGAATCTTCAAACCTTGTTCCGCGTCATTACCATTGTACCTTCCAACGTTGTTATAGAAGGTTTGTGACAATGTTGTGACGTTGCCCATTCACTTTGCTTCCATCACAACATTTCAAGTTCCAACAATTCTCACTGACACTTATTATAATTTATAACATTCCGGAGTTGTTTTTGCTATACCTGTTTCCGGATGGGGTACACTCGATAAACTAGTTAAAAAAAATTACTAAACTAGATTAAGATAAATTTGTGTTATGTATTAATTAACAACTAGTGAATGCGAAATTCTTTTTTCTTCTCTTTATGTAACTATTCATTTCCCGTCTAATCAAATCAAATTCATTTGATACGAATTACATCTCAAAAATGATTTCAATTTAATTCGATTTAGTTTAGACATGACCCCACTCTTAAACTGTACAAATTAATGCCGCGAACTGTGCGAGCGAGCACGAAAGTCTTACGATGTAGTGAGGTGTATTTATTTATCTCTCGTTTCTCATGCACGTTTTTATTTTCAATTGTAATCGCATCTCTGTCTTGTAAGATACTTTAATTTGCAATAGAATAATAGATTTGATTTAATAAAATAAAACTTTTGTTCCATCAGTATCTTTACTTTTTAAGTAATTGTTTTAATTGATCATTTCATTGGACGATTCTTGTTCCAATGCATGCATCTCAGCCACCCCAACCTTCAGTACGGACACAGACGGTTTTCATACTACAACTTTCTGTTCAAAAATATTGTCATAAAAAACTTAAATATAAATCAATTTTAAATTTTCAAAACCTTATTTTATATTATACTGCCTCATTTTTTACAACATAGATAAAGGTTTTAGAATTTATTTTAAGCTTTTTAAATACACAGAAAAAATTGTAGAAAATTATTTTTCTAAATTTTCATAAAAATTAAAATCTCACAAAATATAAAAAGTTATAGCAATAATTAACTATATTATTCTAAAAATATTCTCATATTTAAATTAACATTATTTTTAATAAATATAATTCCAGATGTTTTATATAAAATATTTTTTATTTGATGTTAGAATTTCAAGTGTAAATTTAACCCTATTATCATCGGCGAATCTTAACTAATATTTTAAGGAAGTGAAAATAATGCAATCAAAATTTATAGATTTAAATATTTTCACTAAAACAAAGATAATGAATACATAATTTAGAATAACCATAATTATATAAAGAAATAATAATTATTGTCATTTGTTCTTTTTCGTATTCTTGAACTCATCAATAATTGAATCACACTAAAATTTTCAGCTATTTCTTTTTCAATGTAAATAAACAAATTGTCAACAAAAAATTCATCTTCCATCTTTATTCAACAATATTGTTTTGATAATTTTCATTACAAAAAACAATTTTTCTATTATAGTAATGACTCACCTGTAATTCTTTGAACTTTAAGAGAATAAAATTATAATTGAACAATTGAGTCAGTAGTATCATGGTTCTGAATATATGTAAAAAAATGAATTTGTCTTGTTTTCATTTTCACACAATTTCCCTTTTATAATTTTTAAAATATGAATTTGTTCTTTTATTCTTCACTAATATATTTTTTTAAGATTAAGACTAAATAATAATTTTTCATAATCTAATAAAAAATTGAAACATAATAATAAAATAAAATTCATGATAATAAAACTACAATTAAAAATCGATTATGAAAAAAAAAAACATAGTATAATATTTTTTTCTTCTACATTCCTAAAAATAATGTACAAAAAAATCGTTAGATAAAAAATAATTTTAACTATTAAACTAATATTTCACTATCAAATAAGACAATAAAAATATATTTTTTTTCAAGAATGGAAGAAAACATATAAGAGATAAGAGTAGATGCAACAATTATTTTTACAAAAAAAAACAAGTAAAAGTAAAATATGAGAACAATATGTGAAAAAACTCAGAAGATAAATGAAAAATATCTTAAGATTGAAGGACATAATATATATATATATATATATATATATATATATATATATATATATATATATATATATATAT
>Ga0214543_1000661_pt1 | contig 60047 bp, 22 predicted proteins | sample CNSS2metaG_FD_160094 | JGI IMG/M metagenome (GOLD analysis project Ga0214543, IMG submission 160094) | Root nodule microbial communities from cowpea collected in UCLA plant growth center, Los Angeles, California, USA - CNSS2 | ecosystem: Host-associated > Plants > Roots > Nodule | place: USA...
GAGTAAATTACTTTCAGATACTGTGGAGGCATTGATGTGTCTCCAAGACTGGTTATGGACCAACATGGAAGGTAATGAAATTAACACTTTTACTTAGATATTTTAATTAAGTGATTGTTAGAAATTTGTAATGAACTTCTTATGTTTTCAGGCTCTTCTAGATTAAAATTGGACAACATGAAACTTTATAAAATGTTGCAAGAGGTGTACATTGATGAAGTTAGTAATTTCTTTAATATTTTATTCAAAAATAAACTATAATATAAATTGGTCGTGATTTTTTATTTGTTTATTTTTCAAGAATCAATCGGAGAAAAGAGACTTCTTAATCCAAGCACTAATTATGGTTAAATATTTATTTTTTTAAATATTTTTGTAAATACCCGCGGGTACCCGTGGATACTCGCGGATATGAAAAAAATAGACGGGTACCCGCCTAACGGATACCCGACGGATATGAGTACGAGTACGGGGCGAATATTTATTCAGCGGGTAGGGTACGGGGGAGCTACTACCCGTACCCTACCCGTCTCGTTGACATCCCTAAGTGTGTGAAATTTTTTTGTAAATTATTCACTTTATGAAATAATTTTCAAAGAATAAACCATTAAAACTCCATATCCCAAATTAATCATCACGATTACTAAAACCATAAATAATATCAATGTTTAATCTTCACAATTTATAAAACACAAGCGGCCAATTATTAAACATAGCCAACATTATAAACCTAAAGTATTTTAATAAATACCAAAACTATAAATAAGTTAAAAAAAATACGCAACCCGTAAATTTCCAAAATATTTTAGAAAATATATATATTATAAATCAAAACCATACTTGCCAAAATTGTTTCAGCTTTATCCAATCCACGTTGCAAAAACCATTTTATCTTCATCCCATTTAAAACACCAATGACCAATAATCAAAAATCAAATCCGCAATTATTAAGAAAGCCACACAATTGCCAAACTACTGAACCCAAAACTTTAAAACTATTTTTACAATATTATATTATAATATTACAGAAAAATGCAAAAAAAGCCTTATAATATATGGCTGTTTTATACTATACATTACTATATATAATATACCTTATTATATATGATTTTTATGTAAAAAGTAACAATAATAATAACAATACCAAGCCACCGTGTTAAAACCATTTTAACTTTATCCAACGAAAACACAAATACATGATTTAATCTTAATAAATATTGCTACAAAAATATCATACGAAAAATTTAGTTAGTTTTTCTTATTTATTAGGGTGTGTTCACTTGAGAGAGGATTTGAAAGAGAGAGAGTGAATGAGTTTGAGTGGATTTGAAAGTATATTATGTGTTATTTTTTTAAGGGATTTAGAGGTGATTGTGAGTAGGTTTGGAAGTAAATTTTGTGAAAGATTTTTAAACCATTTTAATCCGAAGAAAACACAAATACATGATTTAATCCTAATAAAAATTGCTACATAAAATATCATGCGAAAAAATTAGTTAGCTCTTCTTAACTCTTAGGGTGTGTTCACTTGAGAGAAAGGATTTGAGAGAGAAGGAGTGGATGGGTTTGAGTGGATTTGAAAGTGAATTATGTGTTTTTAAGGGATTTAGAAGTGATTGCGAATAGATTTTTGTGAAGTAAATTTTCCTTTAAAATTAACGATATTATGGAAGATTATTGTAGAATCCATGTCATTTGAGGAGCAATAATACTATAAGTGACAATAAAATAGTTTTAAAAAGTTTGATGTAATGAAATTTAATTAAAGTTGTTGAAATTTAAACAACGAAAGAGTGTTACCATACAATTATGAAAGTAGAATGTTCTTAATCCTCTAATTTGTGAAGAATTAAGTTGACATTGAAATTCACTTTTTGCATCTGTCGGTTGATATCAAGAGTCAAATTCGATAAATTTTCTTCTATTCCTTGAACACATCCTAGCATATCTTCCATTCCTTGCATTCTATTTTTCAAGTCTTGCACCTCATTGCACACTTGACTTAGCATATGAGAATTTGAGTTGAAGGGAGGTTCTTCAAAATTACGAGTAGAGTGGTCAACTCCTAGAACATGGTCGTCATGCAAAGGATTTTGTGCCTGTGCTTGCCCTTCATCATCATTATACCACTGTATTGCATAATTTGGGTGATCAATATACCATACGGGAGAGGAGTTTCACTAGCCTTGCACTTAAGCATGTGTTGCATTATATGATGTGGCTAATTAATTGATATGTTATTTTTGAGCAACCATATCATAAAAATGTCTTCCTGCAACAACTTTACAAAATTAGTCAAATGTGGTGTCAAAATATGCACTATCACATAATGTAGTAGTTTGTCATTTACGTTAATAAAATCGACAGTTCTAACACGTTGACCTTGCATCTTCGATCTTGGCATAGAAGCCAATGCCATGTCATGAGCGAAAGGGAGGTCTTCTAGTATATTCGTAAATCTCAATTTTCGACCTTCATACTGAAGATGGGAAATGTTATACCAATCATCAGGTTTAAGTTTATTTTTTTTTTTGGATAATCACACTTAGTAGGTATCCCTCGATAGAAATCCTCAAGTTTGAGTAGAAAACTTTGATCAGATCCAGATAGAAAGGATGGTCCAGATCTACAAAGTCAACGAGGCCTAAAATACTAGGTGATGATGGAAATAAAGACTGGATGTAGTGAAGGAATCATAATTCATTATTTTTGGTTCCATAATTCTTCTTCTATAAAATTCATGTGCATAGTGTTCCATCTGAGGATAATTGCTAAAGAAACGTTGTTGATCTAAAACACTTTCGACTTATGGCCTTTTTAGTGCAGAAGGGTTCATGTATGTTTGTTGCCGAATGTTTGTCCTTTCGACTTTTATGTCCTCTATGTGATGATGATCACACTATTACATAATAACTTCAAATAAAAATAATAAACAACAACATAATAAATAAAAAACATAAACAGTAACATTTTTCAAACTAGAAGTAGTTCATCATAACATAGTTCAGATGGAAGTAGTTCTTGATAACATAAAAAAACATAACATAGTCCAAAATGAAGTACTAAATGATCATCATGTCTTAGTCGAAACTAACACAATCTGTGTGTCAAACACATATGCTAATTACTCCTCATCATCATGTTAAGTAGCTTACTCCATTGGAGATTACTAGGCATTCCCATTAACCTTTTGGTGGCCACATGGTTTGTGCACAAGAAATTATAACACTACTCCATAAGCTTAGGTTCTTGTATATTCATCCCAACAAGCATTTGCCATATATCACTTTTGGTGTATTGGAATGTTTCATTGCGACGCATCATCCCCACTTGCTCATTGAGAATATCATTGCACTTTTCAATGGCAATCACTTGTCGCTCCACTATGGATAAAATTTTCTCGAACTAAGAGTTATCCAATCCCATTACATCCATGAAGTCGTCTAGCTTTGTGCCAAGCTTGTCAAACTGTGAGTATAATAAATCCACCATGGGACCTTTGTGTTTCAAGCCACGTGATGTTGACTTCCCCCTAGATGGGATTGACGACACAAATTGAGTTAGGTTGGGACTGCACTCATCCATATATGGCGGTGAAGTTGGAGGGTGTGCATATGAACCTTCATAAGTAGGGGCGTCGAGTATGTATTCCATTTCATAATTCAAATAAACCTCCAAACGTGATTTCTAGCACTTGGGACATGCTTGCCGTGTTGTTTGAACTCCACCACCTGTAACTCTATCGACTGCCCATTATTCCTCCATTAGATGATAATGTCTAATGTTAGTGACCCTTCATTTTGTCGCAACTAGCTTTGCCTGAAATGGTATTCGAATACATGTGTAGAAATAATTTGGCTTTAATATTTTACACAAAGACAAAGTTCATTCCTATTTACCTTGATCAGGTCTTCCTAAACTTCGACCTCAACCTTGAATCATTTGGATAATGAACTCTATGCAAATCCACTAAGTGAACTGAACAAATCATGAACTTCACGCCATTTCTCCTTCAACACCTTTTCTTTATTTTTCACATAATTTTTCGTTACTCCGACAAACCCTAATTGGTGATGATTAGGAACGATATTGCTATATGCTTGGGATGTCCAGTTGTCGTCGACCATGTTCCCCAATTTTTTTTTATCATTGCATTCAGAAGTGTTTCATCCATCTCCTCTATCCATTTCATAAATTCTTGCGGACCGACGAAGGAATCTGTAGCCACACTTTTTCCCTTATTCATGTTTTCACCTAATTCCAAAAAATTCATGACATTACATTAAATCATTTTATATAAATGGCATACTTTTTCATTAAATATGACATAGTCAAACAACACAATTAAGTACATCAATCTACGAGTTTCCATAATCTCACCACATTTGTTCTACTAAATCATCCCTAAAGTTACAACCAATCTTGTAATCATCTTCACGAACTTGAGCAATATTGATTTTCAACTGTGCTTCCGTCAACTCTCGGTCAACCTCATCAATTATTGCTTCATCATTATCCACCCCACGTAGATAGTTGTGGGGATGCAACAAGCTAAAACAATGTCTATCATTGTCTCCAAACAATAATGAGGTTCACTTCCACTTTATATATCAAATGTTCTTTCAATCACGTTTCTCAGTGAGGAATGAAGATGGTTAAATAACTGTCGAGGATTTTGTGGCCCTCTTCGCGCGAACTCTTTAAGGTGATATCTTACACATCTATACTGAGTCATTATTACTCTTTTCAACATAAATCCAACATCCTCCAGATAGTACTTTCCTACTCCAATTATGACATTTGAATTATTAATGCGTCACAACTGAAGCAATAAATAAAGGTCAGTAAGACACTAATCTTCAGGTGTGATCAACGAATCATCTCGCACTAGAGCATTTTTCAAAATTCTTGAATCAGATGTTGTCCCTTCCCCACCAGCTAAAACATAAGTGAATTTCATATCGTAATCATCCGAAGCAAAGACATTTTGAGTTAGCCAGTCCTTCCTCCCTCGGAACCTTGTGGCATCAGATCTTGGGACTCTTACTCGTACATGAGTTCCATCTATGGCCCCTAGACAATCCTATTTGATAGAAATGATAAATTTAAAGAAATAGGTTTTCATACATGCTTTTCTTCAAATTATAGAAGTAATTTGACTTTTACCTTAAAGCATGAGAAATATCAAATATTGTTGGCCAAATTTGGATGAACTCACTTCTTGATGTCTGAATTAAAAATTCAAACTCAAAGGTCAAAATTGGATCCAATACATTGTGGAAATGTTTGCTAACAATTGACCTTGAACGATGGAAGAAGAATGCGACACTTCTATTCTTCACATTATGGGTAATTATGTGAAAAAATTTAGCAACTTGTTCCTCCATTATCAACCATATTGCATCCTTCACTAACCCATTTGCCCTTAGTCGCTCACATAGGTTAATAAATGCCTCTGGTCCGATGCAAATAATGTCACAACATCGATTAGTATGCACCAAGTAAGACACCAGTTGCTCTCTGCAACGGTCTTTGTCTGGCACAAATTCCCTAACAATATTGTTATGATTCGAATATATATTCAATATTTTCAAGGCATGTGCAACAATGCATAACATTGTTAATGTGACTATTGTTATGCGCATTTGCAATTACTGGTGTAAATGTGTGACTATATTGAAGTCCACACCCATTACATCATCACCATTCAAATATGGCAGTTCTAATTCTTCTTCCATGTACATTACCTTTAACAAATATAAATACTATTACGTACACATAATACAACTAATTATCAACCATTAAAAACTTAATATTTTAAAAGACTTATAATAAATTCAAATTCGTAAAATAAAAATATTTTAGAGAATAATAACATCTACAATTAAAAAAACTATTTCTAAAATTATTAATAATGCACATACAACCAATGTCATCTATCCATAAATAAAACAAATAACACATTTGAAAATGTACATTCCTCTAATCACTCTTGAAGACTTGAAACAAAGTCCAAAAATGTCCAACACCTACACCAACCAGCAAAAATTAGAATTTTTAAATCAAAAAAAGCCTCTTCTACGAACCACAAACTAACCTCCAACATCTCTGTGCGCCTTGACACTAGAGAATGAACACAACTAGACCACCTACACGAACCCAGAAACTCAGATCCACGAACTAACAAGTTGAGCACCACCACAGGTTAAATGCAACATAAAGCAGGAATACCTACACCAATAAACACAAATCACAAACTCGAAATTGAAAACAACCCCTATTCCAAGATCCAACAACTAACTTCACAACAACAACACCACCTACATCAACCACAGTCTAGACTTATTCATCACCACACGAACTCAACTACACCACCTACAAGTAAAGGTCAAAATCAAGTAAGCAACCACATGTCCAGAACATCCTCAAGCCATTAACCCGTGCAAGACCACCTTCTGAAGCCCCCAACATTGGCATCCTCCACCACCTTATGCAAACGAAACAAAACAACCATGTTTAGCCACAAACCGAATCAGTTCTAATATATAAAGATCAAATCCAGTGCAGTTTGGGATCAAATTTGCATATAATGGATCAAATCTTGTCTATTTAACGCATGTAGATTCGTTCCAACTCATGTGGGATCGGATCCCTTCTTTCACACCATGCCTCGATTAATTCCAACTTTGCTAGGATCAGATCCTTTCTCTCACGCCATGCCCTGGATCCTTTCCAACTTTGGTAGGATTAGATCCCTTCTTTATTGGATTGTTCTACACCTTACTGGATCAGATCCCACTTCGTTATTTTCTTATTCCAGACCTCAGCCCCATTCTAGAACTCAGAAACAACGACTTCATGCATGATGATACTCCATTATTCACCACTAGGGTTTTCTCCATGCACTTGAAATTTCATTATATCAACCACACACACATACACAGACAAATATTACACAATAAAAAAACCAATGGAAATCACTGACCTGAAATGGCACCACCATAAGACCACTGTCTCCATCAAAGCTAAAAACCAAGATTGGTTTCTCCCTCACTCACAACTTATACACTCTACCAACCTCATATACCAACCTTTCTAACTTATTCATTTCATATTTAATGGCTTTTTCAGTCAAAGAAATTCAAATAGTGTGTGTGTGATCACTTTGTGTCAGGAATCTTATGCTTCTTTCTTTAGGAATCTTACATAGTATCACTAGTATCGCTGCTCAACACTGGGAACTACGTACCATGCTCAATTAATCATCTCAAATCTCCTCCAATTAGGCAAGATGGTGTTTTCACTCGCTTTTGATTCACCGCAAATGAACGTAACATTAAAGATTTCATCTTCTACTCTAATTTCTCCACTCTTAATTTCGTCAAATGATTTGTATACTCCTTATAGCTAAGAGTTGTAACGTCCTTGCTGGAAATTACTTAATAAAATAAATAATTTAGAAATAAAAGTCGATTCGTCATGAATTCTTATTCCCAAATGCGGGAAAATTTAAAATTTAACCAATGTGCTTAAATTCAAATCACGAAAAACCGTAGTAGTTGTACAAGTTCCAAAATCGACTAAAATAAAAACTACAATCATAGATAATCATAATAAAATTTCCATAGTGGCCCTTTCCCCGTCTTTACACGTCTCCAACATCTCCAATATCTGCTCACGTGTGACAAGTCACACGATCATCGCCAAACACAAACAAAAAGGGTGATCTCAAAGCAATATAATCATATGAATTAATAATATAAAGATTCACCCAAATTACTTTATTTCATTCATGCTTAATCTTAAATCCTTACTGCCCCAAGGTTTTCTATCATCGTCTCATTATACAAATGAAACTACTACCCCATGCATAGAAAACAATTACATACATGGACCCAAGATATTTCATACTTCCACAAACCTGCCTGCTCATGGTCTAACCTCTACGGACCTCCCCACTCGTAGTCCAACTCTATAGACCTCCCCGCCCGTAGTCCAACACACGTGATCCATCCACCTACGAACCTTTCCGCTCGCAACAATTCTCAAGTATAAGCACGAAACATATGAACCTCCCCGCTCGTATTCTCACACGAGAGTGTCACTAATATGAACCTCCCCACTCATATTAATCATGTGTCCTAGCACAGGTCACGAACCTACCCGTTCGTGACAAAATCAAGCACCTACTAGTACAAATTCGAAATCTCAAAACACATAAACAAACCAACACATTATACCCTACGCTATCGCCTGGTGCTGCCTAAGCGCCGTTAGGTGAAGTTCCAACGCAGACCGTCTAGCGAAAACCTCGCGCTGCCAAGCACCAGACACTTCCAAACCCACTGGTTTGTGACTCACTTGTATCTTATTTTAATTTAAAGTATATTCAATTATCCAATTACGTGAATCCTACTTTATATCAAAAGGTAACATTCCTGGTTACCAATTATATTAGTTTACTTTTTTTATATATACATATATTAAATATATTAAATGTTCCATTGTCAAAACAAGAAAAAATAACAATGTAAATACCCAACTACCCATGCGACCAATACATAATAAAACCTGCCTCTATAACTTTTTTGCCAACACATAATAAATTGACTAAAACACTAATCCTAAATATCACCTAAATATATATATTTATCAGACAAAAATATAACGTTAAATATAATATATATATATATATATATTAATAAAGATAGGTTTAACTAATAACTTTAACTAATAAATACTTACATAAATTATTGAAAATCAAATAATAATTTAATATTATAATATACCATTATAATATTACCAAATAATATTTACAACATAAATACAATTCACCATAACCCTTAAACACCAAAGTTGCACCAACGTGAAAGATGGAAAGGTTTCCTCCCTCGGTCCCACCATAGAAGATGTCATTAATAATGGAAATAGAATGAAACAAACGACCCACCACAATGCAACATCCTATCAATGCTATAAGTACTTTAACATTAAAAGGAAAGGCTATTGCCTTAAGGATATCTCTGCACTGCAACGTAAAATAGGAACAAAAAGAGAAACCAAAAACAAAACACTCCTCCTCCCCTCAACTCTTGATACCTCCCCTACGTGAACCATAAAGCGACCCACGAGAAAAATCTTACATGAGTTTTTCATGCGGAACCCAACTGGATGCAACGGTAAAAACCATGTGAAGTCTTACACCCCAAAACTCCATAAAACATGGCTGCCCCATCCAAAAGGTATAAAGCTAACAATTAAAATAAGGCAAAAGGCTATAGCAACACAAGCATGGCTGCATCGTAACAATAGCAACCCCTCAATGCATGTCATGGATTTCCACAAGGCAATTCAAACATGAGAGACATGTTATCCCTTTGAAACCCAATGTTGCCTACTTACATGAATAAAAAAACTAAGTTATGACATCTGCCATGCCAAACGAACATCACAAAAAACATGTTCAACACATAACAATCTGAACCCCATTGTACGGTTCAAGACAAACTGAAACACCACCAAACTACTTATACTAGAGATATTTTCGCATAAAAAAAAAAAGCTAAAGCATCACACCAAGCAACATGAAAATCATGGTAATCAACAACAATGGTAGGGTCACAACACACAAAGAAGATTCTACCACACATAAACCACACTCTTCGTCGTTTTATGATCATATACAAGTTTCCCCCAAGTCACATACAACACTCAGTCAAAAATCAAAAGATAAAATATGGTTCAACACCCCTTATCCGGATTTCTTGCTCCAAAAGCGTTCCTTGTGCAACTTCTTCCTTGCTTTCACAACTCTTCCTAGGAGTCGTACCAAAAGCCTCCCCTCTCCCACTCATTAATTCTTTTCTTTTCCTTCTTTTTTCAGCCTTAAAATAATTAAATAAAATTGAAATACGAATTTGGAGTTTTTAATTTTCTTCAATAGTCATTAATATAAAGGTTTCATGTCCATTCACATCCTATATTTGTTCCTCCTCTACTCTCTAGAGACAATTAGGGTTTTTTGTGCCTCTCCCTAATGGTCGCCATGTTCTAGACGCATAAAAAAATTATGTTCGCACAAACAAGGTTTCAAACCCACGTCCACACTATTATCAAATAATTGTACAACTAATCAACCAATTCATATTTTATGATAATTCTTACACATCTAGAATTATATTATCACGCTATCTCATGATAAATAACCAATTGACATCAATAAGACTCAAACTTAAATTCTTTCATAATAATCAAATACTCTCAACCACTTGAAGTAGTACTATTCTTTATCATAACTCCATATCAAATGCCATAAAGATTTCATTCCCACATTTATATTAAATAATTATCTATTTAATTATTTAATTTTTTTTCCGAGTCTAACGGTAGTTTGTATACTTGTTTGTAATAATAAATTGATTAATGTAAGATTTTACGAAATTATCATGAGAGAAGTAAACATGACTTGTGAATTTGAGTGAACCGATGTAACCATTATGTTGTTTTGCTTTCTCTGTCTAATAGTCTATTGCTTGAGAAAATACATTATAGTAAAAATACACGTGTGTAATGAATTTCTATTTATTTTTTTACAATAAAAGAAATAATAACATTATAATTATAAAAATAAATTTAAATGGTTTTTATAATAAATAATAGTCAAATAAAAATTATTAACTTTAAAAAATAATATTTAAAATATAAAATTAATAACTTAATTACTTTAATTTAAAAAAATAAAAATTTATCAAAAGATAAAATTAAAAAACAAAAATAAAAACACAAAAGAATAAAAAAAAACTCTCTTATATATATATATATATATATATATATATATATGTATCTATATATATCGTTCAATGTGACCAGTTATTTTAGTGGCATTCTACAACTGTGAGTGCATAATTCCTTTAATACCCCTACATAGTTTGAACACACTCTGTCTTCGCATCCCCTAAAATTGAGGATTCGAGAAAGAAATAGGTTTGGTCTGTGCGAAAGTTTGTGGAATCAAGTGAAAGAGGAAAAAACGATGGTACTCAGTGCAACGGCGATCGGCGCTTTACTGGGTTTGGGAACCCAGATGTACTCCAATGCCCTCCGAAAACTTCCCTACATGCGCCGTATCCATCTTTCTCTTTCTTTCTTTTTCTGAATGCCAATTCTTCAATTTCATTTTTTCTTTGATTCATTCGTTGGTGTATTTCGATGTAGATCCGTGGGAGCACGTCGTGGGAATGGGGCTGGGCGCTGTTTTTGTGAACCAGCTTCTCAAATGGGAGGCCCAGGTTGAACAGGACCTCGACAAGATGCTCGAAAAGGCTAAAGCCGCCAACGAAAGACGTTACATAGGTTTTCTTTCTTTTCATTGCAAACGCTTTTTTTTCTTTTTTCAATTGCCCACCCCAAAGCCTCAATTGCAGTTGATTTTATGTTTTCCTCGTATCTTTAGTGATTGTGAGAATATTTTGGCTTTTGGGGCGTGGGGAAATGAAACTGCCTTGGATTGGTCTTTGCAATGGTTGTTGTGGATTGTTAGATTTGTGGGTGAGAGAAAGAGAGAAGCTCTGCATATGAGTGCATTGTTTGAATTGAATCATGACCCCCTTTTGTCCATTTTGGAATTGGATTGGCAGGTTCGGTTCAGAGTGTTTTGAGGAAGATGTTACTGTTTCATTTGCTCTTAAGTTAGCACAGTGTGTGAAAATTTTAGATTAGAGGAGAGGGTAGCGTGAACAGTGAATACTGGGATGAAAATCGTTTGATAATTTGATTTTAAACTGCCATGATGTCGTTTCATATGAAATGTGGCTAGCTAGCATAAGAATGTGATTTTTTTAAGGCCGTGAGTGTTATGGTAATAAGGATTATGTTTATTTCTTCAGTGATGATTTATTGGAACACTTAGTTTTTGAACTTGTAATAGCCGTGGTGCTACTACAGTTTTAATGCAATGAGATGGCTTAAGATTTTTGCCATGCGTAGTGAGATTTTGGTGACTCATCTGATGCTTTGGAGACCTGATTGCTCCGGCAAGAAATTCTATTCTTCTTAGGTTTCTCATTGTGTTTTGATTCTCTTTCAGCTTTTCAAGTCAAGAGTTTTATATTTTCCATCGTTTTATTGTCTGACCTTTTAGAATTTTATGGAAGCTTCTGAACCATGTTCCTCATCATCAACTTAGTATTTATGCTTTACATGTTTTTGTATTGTCAGCTGCTCTGTAATTTAATGTTTTGGAGGTGGTGTTTTTCGGTTGCCATTCGTTTACTTTGGTGTTTTTACGTTGTCATTTTATTACCTCCTAGCATCTTATTATTTGTGATATTGCATTGCAGATGGAGATGATGATTAATGCATGTTCTCAAGGATTGTAGCAGTGGGTGGAAATAATCATGAAATATGTTGAACTTGTTGCTTTTGTTTTCTGATTTCATGGTATGTTTGTAAGGTTGTTAACTTTTTCATGCTAATCAGCCTATTTTGTGCACAAGCATTTTGCAAGCAGTGAAATTGTTATGGATGATAATGTTCTGGCCTTGGCCTTGTGGTTTGGTTGGTAATAATTAAATCACGGTATCTGTGACTTCAATACCTATTATCTTATGTGTTTGCACTGTGTTTATTTCGGAGAATATAACATCCCCTGGGACCAGACATTGTAAAATAATTGTCAGCTTATTCTCGCTGTATAGTTGTATTCATTATTATAAAAAATAATTGGCAAGACATTCGCAGTTTCAATGCATGTAAAACTTTGGAAACTTAGTTTCATCGTTCTAAGAATGACAGTAGCTTTCCAAGACTTGAAACAACACATTTATATTTGTTATGAATTGGCTTTTGTAGTGTTATGAATTATTTTTATGACTGCCCATTGAACTTCTATATTATGTATTTATTACTCTTTAATATAGAGTAACCTTTTTATTTATAATACTTGTGATTAGTGAAAAACATAGACATATTTTCCTGATTTCTTTTTATTGTACAATTATCAATAATTATTCATGCTTTGTTATTTGATTTATTATATTTAACTTGCATAGGCATAGTCTTTTAGAGTTAGAGATGAATGGTTCCATCTAGGGATATCAACGAGGCGGGTAGGGTATGGATAGTAGTTTTTCTGTATCCTACTTGTTAGATAAATATACGTTCCGTACTCGTATCCATATTTGTGTAGGTATCCATTATGTGAGTACTCGTATATTTTCTTAATATTCATGGATATCAATGAGTATCCGCATGTATTTACAAAAGAAAAATTTTATATTTAATAAAAAAATGTAACCATAAATTTAAATAAAAATAGAATGCATAACCTTTATATGTAACGTCCCATTTAAATAATAAACTTAATTAAATGAAACGTTACACAAAATAATATAAAGAGCTAAGTTAGGAAGTATATGTGTCACTCCTTACCGTTATTCATAATACTTGGAAAGAAAATAAGGCACACCATGATATCATTAATAAAATGGAAAAGAAGTTTAATAGTATCCAAAAATATATTGGAGCAAGGCAAATACATGAGCTACAACCCTAAAAGAGAACTTGGAACATGGGGATCCAAACCAAGATAAGCTATGCAGTGGAGTTTTCATCACCCTGATAACCACGAGGAGTTTCCACATCTGTTCATACCAATAAATTGATGATCATCGCAAAAGGAGAAAACCACAGACAAACACACAAGCAAACAGAAAGGGTAAGCTAGAGTGAAAAATGTTTTATCATACAATTGCATACAATTTTAAAGTCAAAGATACATAAATCAACCAAGCATGTGATGACCAACAAGCAAGACTCTAAGACTCAATTATTCGGATACATATAATCAGTCGGATTCACTGGATGCTTGCACTTATGGTGGCCTCTACTACTCTGTAGAGCCAATTGCCAATGAGTTTCACTCTACCACACACAAGGTTAGCCTTTAAACATCTAAGGTCATTATCTTGCCAAAGACTAGGGCCTCCTGTTACTCTCCCCACTTGAGTTAGTACGCTTTACGTGAGACTATGGCCTCCTCTTACTTGAATCCTTACTAAATTATATAATGAGGCACTACCACGAAACCTTCGTGGAATTATGTCCTAACCATGAGGCACCACCATGAGCTCCCACTAAAAGGGCTCATAAAATTACGTCTTGGCCATGAGGCACTGTCACGAAACCATGGTGGAATTACGTCCTGACCATGAGGCAACACCATATATCTCACCAAGAGGGTCATACAATTACGTCCTAAACCATACCAAAATCATGTTTCACCAACCAACCATAAAGTTATCATGCATAACAATCTCATGCCAATATTTAACCAACCATCCAATCATGTTCCATACGAAAGATCATACTAAACTCATCAATTTCAGCCCATGAGCCATTTAATACATGCATAATCACCCAATTCATGCTTTAACATAGTATTTCAATCAAACATGTGACCATCAACCAAGAACAGGGGAGAAAACAGTACTTGAACACTTTCTCGCCTAGTTCTCGCTCATACTAGAAGCTCTCGCCCAGGCGAGAGAGGTTCACTCGCTCAGGCAAATTCATTTCGCCTAGGCGAGAACTCGAACAGTGGGAACAATGACTTTCGTGTCTTCTCGCTTAGGCGAGACCTCCACGCCTGAGCGAGATGGCTTCTCGCTCAAAACTTGAGCTCATCGCCTGACTGACAATTCGCGCAAGCACCTGGGAGAGTTTCTGATACTCTCGCTTAGGCGAGACCCACTCGCTTGGGCGAGAATATCAGATTTCCTCCATTGTTCACATAGGCCAACAGAAAGATTCATCCAGAGCAATGCACAATACACGTTCATATCATTTTAAACACCATTCAATTACCAAAAGCACGAAACAAAGTTGAAAAACAAGTAATATACATTAAAACGCAAAACCCTAGCTTCCCTTACTTGGAAAAGGCTAACAAACGACTTAGACACCCCAAACAACTGAGCACAGTAGCTCTAGGAGCATATTTGTGAGCTAGAAAATAGTGGAGCAGAAAATGCGGTTGAGCTAACTCGAAGACGAATGAGACCCAAACCCTAGCACAACACTGTTTAAGGGAAAAAGAGAGGAGTAAAGCACTATTTTTGCAAAATGGGCAGAATAGATAACGAAGAGACTGAATGAGGGGTCTTAGATACCCTATGGGCTAGCCTTTAGGCCCAACAGATGAGACTAGGCCTCTTTAACTTTAGGGCTGAAAAAAAGAGAGTCTTACATTATAAATTTCAAATAAAGTAAAAATAATTCATTTAAATAGTGTTGAATGACAATATACAAATGAATGAAGGTTTTGTAAGGTCGAGTTAGGCTTAAAGTCCACTTTTTAACAATAGGCACACCTCATTTTGTGAAGGTGAAAAAGATAAAATGATGTGAATGGGTAACAATATTAATTTAGAAGGAAGTGTCTTAGGGGATATTTGATTGGAGGGTCACAAAGGAGGTTTCAAAGGGTTAGGTGAGTTTAGAAAATCATTATGTGAAATTAAATTTGGTGACAGTTCGAGAGAGAAAACGAAATAGAGAAAACCATATCCTAATTCAATTTTATGCAACCTTTTTTCTGTTTTGTTTTGCAATTAGGATACCAGAGAGTAGCATATGCTAATAAAAAATTAATAACATTTAAAAAATATTGTTAAAGTCACTATTTATAATTTTTTATTCATAATAGGAACTATTTTAGTAAGCAATAATTTTTAGTTTTGTAAATTAGTGTCTAAATTAATTACTATAGTTACTAATCATTATTGGTCATTAAAATTGATCACTATTTAAAAGTTTTGTAGTGTAACATTGCCTAGATCAACATCAATTTTGGAACTGATGTATTATGTCATTTTTGTAGTAGGGAATCTCTCAATATTATAATTGGCTATAAGATCTTTAATTAACTGATTAAATTTATTTTGAACAATGAATAAGGAGCATGTTTAATTGATTACTTTGTTTAAGAATGAACTATATCATAGAGACCTTATAACTTATTTTTAAATTGTATTAGAATAATTTATTAGAAGCTTGATTTAACCTATTAAATGTGAAAGTTCTTAAATCATTGTTTTCAAAACTCTATATATAGAGACTCATTCTAAATCTTTGACATAACTTTTGCAACTAAGAGAAGTTAATATAATACTTTCCAGAGTAATTTCAAGCTTACTAGATTCAATGGTTGTGTTGAAATTTTTAAGTCCTTGTGTGGTTCTATTGTGATTTGGTAATCTCATTTCAAATTGTTCTTGCTAAAGTGTTTCGAGTTTTGTATTTGAGTTTGTTTTTGTTGAAATGTCTCTAGTGTTTGTTGCTAGTTGTTGTTATAAGAGTCGATAAGGCAAAAATCTTCTTTGGTGATTAAAATGTGGACAATGCTAAGATTCTCTTGAAACGGTTTGAGAGTGAATAAAGTATATATGTCCTCTTTATTATCTAGAGTTGATTGAGGTTGTGATGAAAACACATGAGGGATCGTTTTGATATTCAATTTGAAAAAGAATATTGACGTCACAATCAAGAAAAATGAGAAAGTAAATTATAAGTCACGTGAAATTGATCATCAAAGGTTATCCTGATAAGATCAAATTCTTATAACTAAAAACTCCAAAAGTTCTCACAAAAAAAAAAATTCAAATTTCTATTTAAATTCATATTGCAGCATAATTAAAGTTGACTTAATCGACCCTAACATTACACAAAAAGATTAAACTTTTAAAATAAATAAAATTAAAAAACTATAAAATTACTTTTAACTTTTCTAATAAATAAATTTTTGTGTTTGTATCAATTTAGATTTTAATTCATATATATATAGTTAGAAAAAACTTCTTATAAAATAAATAATTAAAAGTAAATGACTAACACTTATAAAAATAAATAAATTAGTGTCGACTTAATGAACATTAACTAAATAAATAACTAAATAAATAAATAAAATTAACATCAATTAAGTTAACTTAAATAAATAATAAAAATAGAAAACAAATTAGTATCATCTCTTTGGGGGACATTAACTAAAATAAACATTAAAAATAAAGAAAGTTAACTTTATTTATTTTTAGTATTTATATTTGTTTTAGTTGACATTAAAAATTCATATTACTTTTAATCTAATTGTTAAAATTTAAAGATGACAAATTTTTTCACTCACAATTTTTTTCTCTCACTTTTTATATAAATTTAATCATACTTATCTTTTTTATTTATATTCATAAATCTTCTAAAACTAGTTTTTTTCATCCACTTATCTCTTTCACCCATATTCATGAAACTAGCAATGAAATATGCTATGTTCAGCAGAATTGTGCCCCCCGAGCGGTATCGTGGACAGTGGTGGAATTTGGACAAAAAATCTAGGGTGTCAAATTATATATATATTTTTTTTAAAATTCATTGTATGTAACTCTATGAACTTTAGATAGTTGTTTTTTATTATTTTTAATTCTTGGATTCTCATGAAATTTCTCAAATTTAATTGACGTAAATAAATTATTTTTTATCTTTATCACAAGCCTTTCTCTTGAAAAAAAAACATAAATTCTTTTACTCTATCATAATTTTTCTAAAGTAAATTTATCATCTCTCACCTATTTAGAAAAAAATAAAATTATCACCGTCCAGTAATACACAATAAACAAAATTATAACATGCAAGAGAAAAGGAAATTGCTTAAGAAAATGGTAGAAAATGAACTTATTCGAAAGAAGAAATTGTTTAGTCCAAAAAATTGTTTAACTCCTTAATTTTATTGTGGTGCAATTTTGTTTAGAATAAAGGACAAAAAATTGAGGGTGAAAATTTAGATAGAAAAAGAGATGAGAAAGAGTAGAGATAAAAAAGAGAAATGAAAGAAAAAAAAAGAATTACACATATTTAAAAAAATTTTAAAAATTTTAAAAATTAAATATATATATATATATATATATATATATATATATATATATATATATAAGTTAAATAACAAAAAGTAATTGTGATTTTTTATATCATATAAAAAGTCCACAAGTGAGTGGGCTAGTCTTGGCACCATCTTTGGATAATAATGGCTAATAATTGCCTCTCTTTTCGGGTAATGAACTATGTTATGCAAAGTAAAATGGTGGCAAAACTAGCCCCAGAATCATTTCTGCACCTTTATATAACATAAAGAGTCATGGTTACTTTTTCTATTTAACCCTATATATATATATATATATATATATATATATATATATATATATATATATATATATATAATTTTTAAATATTTAAGACAAAAAATCTTCCTATGTTTAGCTAAAACAAAATACAATACTTAATTAATGATGTTATTAATAAAAATGTTTATACTAATAACTTAATCTATAACAATATATAAAGATAATTTTCTCTTTTGTCTCCATATTTCATAATACCATTTTTACTTTTTATAATATAATTATTTATTAATTTTTTTAAAATTAATGGTTATTTTTACTTATTTTCTATAAAAGTGTTTTTTCTTTCTCTTTTTTATTCAACAACAATTAATTTTTCTATTCATTTCACTTTATTTTTAATAAATATAAATTTATTTTATATATTAACTTAATAACATTACACTATTATCACCTATTAACATACTGTCATTCATATCTAAACAATACGTACTACATGCGCTATCACGTCTGTGTGGACGCTAGTTTCTCTTAAAAAAGAATTGTTTTAACATATACATATCAAAATTATTATAGCATTACAGATGACATTTTGTTGTGATGAAATAAATTTACAAATACAACGAACAAACTGACTCCTTGGACCTTCATAAAAGGTTGTAATTCGAACTTGATCGTACAACAATAATCTGTCTTGTAATGTAACAAAATGACATGAAATCATTTTGGCCTTCTAGCAAAAACCTGTTGGACAGTGGGCAACTTAGTCCCAGTGGTCGGAGGTCTGGAGTTAGGAGGTGGCCTTGTCGTAGGAGCAAGAACATTCTGAATGCTTTTCTTCTGGGAACTCATTGTGTTAAAATTGCTTCAATTTGGTGTTGGATTTAATTTGTGTATGGACAATGAAACAAGGGAATGTATTTATAGCCATTATAGGGGAAGCAGCCTCCATTAATTTGTTCAATTAATGCATGGAAATTACGAAATGATTCAGGTGTAACAGACGAAGAAATTCCTGTTATTTTCATGTTTAATTTACAAACTTTGAAATATAAGGGTTTGTTTGATCATATGTATATGTAAGTAGCTTGCTGCACAAGGATAAATCCGCGGTGAATGGGGCCCAATTATGTAATTAACAATATATATATATATAGATGTTAATGTGACTTCACATGAGAAGTTTATGTCACGAAAATTCTCATTCTCAAATGTTCAAAGTGTTGGACTTTAAAGATGGACACACCAGTCAGCCACCTAGAATTTCGTGCCCTTTTCCCTTCTGCGTGTGCCTCTCCTACATCTCTCTCCATTTACATCTTCTTTTCCCATTATTTTCTCTTTCTCTTTCATCTTTACACAATACCAACAATGTGAATTTTTTACCTTTTTAGATGAAATTTGAAGTTTTTTAACTTTAAACCATTTAATTATTTTCATAAAATTTTAGATTTTTAATTTCTTTTAAATTATATCACCTAAAAATCTAAAATGCGATAAAATATTTTAAATTCTTTAAAGAGATGAATTATCTCATTAAAACATATATGTTTTGGTTTTTCCCCATCGGCATTCTCAATACAATGCCCTTACCCTATTTGAAAAATTCCCTTTTGCACTATCAAAACCCTGCACTAGTCACTGTGATTTAAAAGCTGAATCCAATACGAAACGAACATGATAACCCAGAAGAATCACAGTAAAACTAGCATTATTTCAATCCAAATCTATGTTATCTAATCTCACTTTTACTAAACCAACCTTAAAAGTGAAATATGATAATTTGGATAGAGTTGCGGGATGTCCATGATAAACTTAGATGATTGAAAAATGTTGCATGTCACATCAATTTTTTCACGGCGGAGGTCAAATGGGCAGAGTCATAATCAAATCGTGAAACTTTGGCCGTTATACTTTTAAGTAAAAAGAGTTATGTTTAAAAATATCAAAAAAATCCGTACCCATGGATAAAATCTGCAACGGGTAGGAAAAATGATATTAAAAATGGATACTTGCTACTCGTGAGTACGACTATTTTTTATACTCGCATGTTAACGGAGCAGGTACATGTATCATAGTATCCGTACCCGTGGATACCCGTACTTGCTAAACTTTAATTTAGAAAAATACCCTCATATATATATATATATTAGTAAAAAACATGTTGACCTAATCTTTTTTCTAAACTGCATATCTTGTCTTGTCTTCTGTCTTCATTCTTTCAACTTCAAGTATTGGTATGTTGTCTTCTTCCAGGTACACCCCTTGACATTCTTATCTCTCCTTTCTTTGAAATTGGGCAGATACATCAAACCCTATATAGACAATGACGTTTATTATATGCTTATTGTCAAATGATGGAATCAAAATAAGAATACTTGGCACGTGGCAATTGAGGTTTATTATTTGTTTATTTTGCAGGAATCAATCAGAGAGAGTGAACTTGTTAATCAAAGCACTAATTAAAGAATTTTCATTGTGTTGAACGTCATTTTATATTTACTTTTATAATTATTTGGACTTGTATGAACTTGGGTTTATTTGAACTTTATTTAAAATTTATGACAGATATGTATTTTATTTTATTTTATTGGAATTTATGATTAAAATATTTGTCTTTTAAATAATTTTGTAAATACCCGCGGTACCCATGGATACCTGCGGATATGAAAAAAATAGACCGGTACCCGCATAGTGGATACCCGACGTATATGGGTATGGGTACGGAGGAGCTATTATCCGTACCCTACCCGTCCGTTGACATCCCTAGTTGTGCTCTGACTAGGCATGTCAATGAGGCGGGTAGGGTACGGGTAGTAGCTCCCTCGTACCCTACTCGCTAGATAAATATATGCCTCGTACCCGTATCCATATCCATCGAGTATCCCTTATGCGAGTATCTGCATAATTTTTTAATATCCACGGATATCCACAGGTACCCGCGAGTATTCAAAAAAATAAAAATAAATATTTAACAACATATTTTAATCGTAAATTCAAATAAAATACAATACATAACATTCATAAATTTTAAACAAAGTCCAAATAACTCATTTAAATAGTGTTGAATGACAATTTACAAAGAAATGAATTTTTTTTAAAACTAATTGATAAAAAAATAACTCATTCAAAATCAATATTTTAATCATGTTTTTTTATATCTTTTTTAATTTAAATTAGAGTATAGCAGGTACAGACACTTTGATATCCGTACCCGTCTCGTTAACATGCGGGTATTAAAAATACCCGTACCCATTATCTGCAGGTATTTATTTACAATATTCATTTCCTACCGTTACAAGTTTTATTCACACATATTCACAAGTACAAATTTTTTTGACATCCATAATTCTCACTAAAAGCTATAACTTTTAGCCTAGCCGTTATCGCTAGATTCTAACAAAAAACAACACTCAATGACGGAAGGAAAATGAACGATGTTGGGTCTGAGTTACTTCTATAGGATTACAACAAAGCAACAACGATATAATTGAACCGCCCGCTTTTATTATTATCCTACTTATACTCTCCATATAAGTGTTTTCCTCCTTCATTGTTATGTTTGTTCCTAGTATTGAATATTCCATTCATTTATGTAGCTTACTAAATCTTTCACAGTACAAAGTGTACTTAAAAGGCCTATAATTCAATGGTGGTTTTTCTTAATGGTTGAACTCCAGAACCGGTTGTTTTAGATTATTTAATGGTAATTTTTTTCGCTCAAACACCATCTTTTCTACTTGAACTAAGCAAAATTTGAATTATTTAGAAACTGTCTTTCGATGCTCAAGTTGTAATTCTAGGACTCAATCTGTTAAGCTTTTTTTCTTCTAAAATTGCTTAAATTCATAAAAAAAATTGCATTAGTTTACCACACATGTTCGTATCAAATGCCTTTGTTGAATTCTTTAAATAGTAAAGGGTAAAATCTCATTTATACAACAAAATAAAACAAGATAAGTGCTTATGTATAAGAATTATGAGTAAAATAAACATTTATCGACACACATTCATCTCTTTCTTTCATTACACTTTTTTTTTTTCTATTTTTTCATTTATTTGTATTGAATATGGAAGTATTATATGAAATTGTTTTTTAATTTACTGTCATTAGCATCAAATCAAGCCGATAATAAATTAAATAAATTTTAAAATAAAAATACTTTAGCATCGGTTTGGACCATGTTAAATTGCTTTAATTAAAAAATCAATTTAAAGATTCCTAATGAAATAAGGTTATAACTAAGTCAACACCAGTTAAAATCAATCTTAAAAGGTCGACATTAACAAATTATCATCCATAATTTTAGAATTGTTTGTGTGGAATACAAGTTTGATATTAACAATTATTTAATGTTGAATTTTTTTTTTGGTTGTGTTGACTTTTGATCATACTAAATTCATATTACCTCACGGTGTTACAACATTTTTACATAGAGAAAGAGCACATATAACAATACCAAAGTGCAAAAGAAAAATATTGTTGTAACAATGTCATTATTTTATCATTCTTCTTCTATCATTACAAAAAATTGATACAATTTATTTAAGCCACCTCAAGGTGAAACATATCCCTAAAGAATAATTGATTTTGTTTCCAATTTATTATTATTTTCATTTTATATAATAATCAACAAAAGCAAACAATTAACAATGGTGATATAGAGGTATGGTCCCACAAATTTATCACGATTTTTATTAAAAAAATTCATTTGAATCAAACAAACAATATAACAGACACTATTAATGTTTTCTTATGAATACAATAACATTTGTGTTGTGATGGAATAAATCAACAAATGCAATAAACAAATACACAGGCTGAGTTGGTGTATTCTCCAATCCCTAAATACTTGCTCCTTTCACCTTCAATAAAACTAGTAACTCGACCATATATGCACCAATCTACCACATTGGTTTATATATAATTAAAGGGTTTGAAATCATTTGGATATAGCAGTCTTAGGAGGTGGTCTTGTTGTATGGATAAGAACATTCTGAATGGTTATGCGCCCACTGCTTGAAGTTTTGGACTTGCTACTCTCAGAAGGTGGCCTTGTTGTGGGAGCAAGAACATCCTGAATTCGCTTTTGGGAACTCATTCTGCAATCGACAAGTAATTCAAATCGGTGTTGGTTTTATGTAGGAATCTGCAAACACTGGTTAATGTCCATAAAACATAGCAATGCGGCTTTATTTATAAGGAAGCATGGCTTCATATACAGCATTCATTAATGCATGGAAATTACGTAAGAAACGAAAATGGTAATATTCACAGAAATTTCTGCTATTTCTCTCGTTTCATACTTGACGTTTCCTAGGGTTTGTGTGGCAGAAGCTGAAACCTGCATGAATTGGCACTAAGAACTTTTCCAACCTTGCCATGCTAGCTGTTTTTCTTGTAACTGCCTTCATAAACACGTCGCAGTTTCTGATGTGTAGAAATTAAGGGTGACAAAACAATGACTTTTTCTCTGTCATTTAAATTAGAGTTAAAAAGAAAAAGCAAAAAAGAATTAAACTAAATATTAAAAACATTTTCGTTTTTTTTTCTCCGGTTTTCTAAATACACTCAACCAACCTATGTAATTGATTGCTTTTAGGTACATGACCATGTACCAAAAAACTCAACCTGGTCAAAATTAATACATTGAAGCGTACAAAGCAAAATTAAATTCCTTCTAACACATTTTATTAGTTAAATTATAAATTGAAATGCATAATTTATCTCACATTTTCTATTTTATTTTTACAATATCCTATTCACATAGTATTCTAACAATTGGTCAGTCAAATATTCTCTCTTGATCATTCAACATTATATTTTTTTTAGCTGATTTTTTAGTTTTAATCCTTTCCATCATTATTAAATTTATTTTAATTTCTAATTTTTTTTCTTTATTTAAAAAAATAGAATAGTTTAATATTTTTAGTATATTTATTTATTATACATTTCAATTATATATATAATAAAATGGAGCATTTAGTTATATATAGAAAATAGTAATAATTCGACTAAAACTAAAACGGAGTAGGGGTAATGACGCGGTCACTCCTACAAGATTAAATGTCTTCCCACTTTCGCGTAAATTATATCGAAATTATTCTAAAAATTACACTCAATTTCTTTCTTGTTGTAAGTTATCTGGACTTTGACGTCATTTCTTTAACAATTCACTAATGTTTTAGTCTTCGTATGCAAAGAAAAAATAAGGCTTCAAAGTATATTCTAGGTCAATATTAATCTTTTTATTTTATGTCTTTTTTTCTTATTTTTAAATTTCTAATCTTTTTAATTTTTATTGTTAAAAATATAAAATATAAATTAAGGTTATACACTTTTAAGTTAATAATCAAATTAAATATTTTATTTATTATTTAAAAACAAAAATTATGCAATAAAACACATTTTCAATTAGCTATCAAATTGTTTTAGATTTTTTCTTTAAATTAAAATTTTTGAAAATACTTTTCTTAACGAATTACTCAATTATTGAAATTGTTAGTTTATCAAAATACATATGTTCATATAAATATTGAATTTGCTATATCATTGTAGTAATGCATATTGTAGCATCAACTTAAAGGCTTTTAAAGATAAAATTAATAAAAAATATTACTTGAAGTATTAATGGCACCAAAAATTGATTTGATCATAATTTATATATTATAAATGATACTTAGAAATTAGTTTCATATTTTATTATTATTATTAATTTTAATTCTTAAAATCTTTCTAAGAACGAGATCATGCATTCTCGTAAGTATTATTCGAATTCACCTTAATATCGATAAAAAAAATATTCAAATTAACCACATATATAAGTATTTGTATGAATAATATTTAAATTTTTCACATGTCTCGAAAAATCCTACGTCGCCTAGGATAACTAAGGAAATGGGTGTTAGTGACTATATAATTGGCTCTTAGTCCATGATGTTACTTGCCTTGAGTCAAAAATACTTCAAGTTTATATTTGACTCTTGTTATTTGTTAATACTCTTGTAATAAGAGCGTTGGGAAGTTTTGGTTAAATTATTGCTTTATAGAGTGTGGGTGTATTCGGGGCCAAAGGGCATGAGTGTGTTGTCTATGTGTTTCCTTGTGTTTATTTTATTTCTCTATTAATAAAGTGATTCTCGAGAGGTTTTTTCCAACAATGGTATCAAGAGCTATGGTTCGGTAAGATTTTTTCTTAGTATGCTCTATGGTTGTAGTGTAGTATGATCTTCCACGTCAGAAAAGATTAATTCCTTGTTGTTAGAGAATCATCCTTGGTTGTTAAAGTTGCAACAAGAAATTTGATGGAAGGATCATTGTCGGTGTTGTGTTGATGCAGTGAATCTGTAGCTGGGCTTGTGGTGGTGCAAGGACTGTGAGTCGTGCTGGATTTGCGGAGGACATCGTAGTTGGTGCTCGCATGGCCCGGTAAGTGATGTATGATGGAGATATGATTTGTTTGAGTCACAGTTTGTGACATGTGGAGGAAGTGCTCTAGGTTTATAGATTTGCTTCGACAAGAGTCAGTGGAGGTGCTACGCCAGTAGGTGTTGTGTCTCTGGCAAGGGAGTCAAACGAAACGGTGGCTGCGAAGTGTAGATGTTCAATTTGTGGCTTTTCGCAATGTTCTATGGTTTTGCGCCATGGGTTGCAGCATGGTTTCACTGAACAAAGGGTGTTTGGTGTTTATGTGCGAGCATTGACTAATATTGATGTGAGGTTTGTGGTGATTATACATGGGCATTGGTTAGCATTGATGCATGGTGCATGGAAATTCTTGGGATGACTATTCAGAGTGAAAATTCTTGGGATAGTTTGATTCCAAGTGGAAATTCTTGGGATGATTTGGTTCCAAGTGGAAATTCTTGGGATGGTTTGATTTCGAGTGGAAATTCTTGGGATGGTTTGATTCCAAGTGGAAATTCTTGTGATGGTTTGATTCCAAGTGGAAATTCTCGAGACGACTTGATTCCAAGTGATACCTCTTATGGTGAAGTATGATTGCTAGTATAGACAATGAAGATGTGTTTATTTTAATCAAGATGTAGAATGTTAGGCTGATTGCTGGTATAGACAATACTTCTTGAGCATATTTCTTGTGACATAAAAATTCCTTATAAGTTTTGTATAACTTTAAAATCCAAAAAATACCTCATTCTGTCAAAATTTGTCATGTCAAATTCTGTCATCGTGGATTTTCTAAACTCATCACACATGTTCCAATCATTTAAAGTATATATCAAGCCATGACACATGCTCCTATCATTTCTAGTATATATCAAGTAATTTACATAAAGACTTACAATTAGGTTTTACCCTCCTCCTTTGATCTTGTAAATCGTGTGTATGTTCACACAGGCATTGCCAAATTAATTTTGAGAAAAATATGACTTTATCTTGTACCAATCTCTTAGTCCATGTTTAAGACCATAAAGTTCCTTTTTTTTGTTTTTAATTTGTACAATTTCTCTTCTTCACCTTTTTTTTCACTAGAACCATTTGGTTGTTGCACATTATTTGCTCGTTAATTTCATTATGAAGAAAGACACTCTTTACATCTAACTGAAAAACAATCCAACTATATTTATGAAAAGTATTAGGTGAATTGTGTCGAGTCTGGCCACTAAAGATAATATCTTTATGTAACTCATTCCATATTATTGAGTATACCCTTCTTCTACTAGTCTAGCTTTAAACTTGTTTATTTCTTCGATCTCTTTAAATTTGGTTTTGACTATCCATCTCCAATTGGGTTACTCCTCTCAACAGATCAATCAGCTCCCAAGTAGAGTTTTTTTTTTCTATTAATTCCATCTCTTTTATCAATGCATTTCTCCACTTCTAGCTCTTACTAGCTTCCTTGAATGAGATTGGGTCATCCTCGTAAGCATCATTCCATTTAGTCCATAATCATCCAATAGACCTTCTTTTCTTTCATAATCTGTCATCCAAACACATGTTCTCTCCTATTCCTTCTAGCTCTCCCTTCAAGTGTAGTCTCACAACTAAAATTATGAGAGCCATTAGGATAAGTATTAGTACCTACAAAATTATTCTCATCATCTTCATTTTGATCCTCAATTTCTTAAGTACCAATATTCTCCATAATGTTTTATTCACGCTACTCTCTAGAATCAGTCACATATTCTTAATTATCTTCATGTTTTAAGATGTTCTATTGATCTTATTCTGTGTTTTGCTCCTAATTCCAACCTACATTTTAGTTCCTCAAAAACCACATTTTTGCTGATTAAAACCTTTTGGTTGTCAGGATCAAATTACTAACATGCCTTGGATTAATCACTTACTTCTAAGAGATGCATTTCTTGTTTTTATCACCATGTTTTGTTTGGTGTTGATATGATATATGAACGTGAGTCAAGCATCCAAATACTCGGAAGTAGTCATTAGTAGGCTTCACCCGACTCCATGCTTTTTTGAGAGTTTTGTCCTATATAGCTGCTATAGGACATATGTTGAGAATATGAACACACCACCTTGTAGCTTTGGGCCAAAATATTTTTGGGAACCTATTTTCCAACCAACATAGATCGCACTATATTCATAATCATTATATTCTTCCTCTCAACAACTACATTGTACTAAGGTGTATAGGTTGTTGTTAGTTGCCAACATATGTTATGGCTTTTACAAAATTCACCAAAATCATATGAATTCACGTCCTCTTTCAGCCCTTAAGCAACCAATGTTTACACAAGCTTCATTTTCAACCAATACCTTGGACCTTTTAAAGAGTGAAAAGTTTTCTGATTTTTCATTCAAGAAATAAAGCTATGTTTTGCGGGAGAAATCATTTATGAAACACATAATATACCTCTTGTTACTACTTCATATTGGTTTGATAGGTCCACATATGTCTTCATGCATAGGTTGAAGTTTGTTTAATGGTCTCCATAGTGAATCGTTCCATGAAATGCCAAGATTTCATTTTCTCCCTCCTCAATGTACTTCAGAAAGGCCAACGTGGTTGGTACCAACATGTGATCAGCGAAGCGGGCTTTGAACATGGTACTCGGCGTGTTAAAGGAATCCACCAAGTTTGGTGGCAACACATAGTACCAGTGCAAGGCCTAATTGTTCAATGTAGTGGGGAAAAGCCAACAATATACTTGTTTATCTTGGGTATGGATGTGCACTTGGGTCAAATATGCCTTTAAATGTGTGGTCAGGTCAATGGTACCATCATACTTGCGGATATTGATGTTGAGTCCTCTTAGGAGACTGGCTCGAGCTATGTCCAAAGTGAACGGGTGGAAATCTTCGTCGTTGGACATGCACGAGTTCAAAGGTTCATACAAGAAATTCATGTCTAGCTCAACAACACGGGAGTTCCTTAGTTCACGTGGTCATTAGGGTGAGAGCCTTATGTAACTGTGTGATCGGGCAAAGCCTTGAGAGTCTTCTCACCTTGAATGTTTTCGAGCCGAGTTGGGGATTCTAGAGAGAAGTTGGGATTCTCTTATGTAGTTGCTTCACTACTCTCCTAGTTGGCTTCTACTTCTTGGGGTCATTGTGAGTTGTGGTTGGACCGAGGTCAGGTACCATCACTTGCCAAGGAGTGGTACGTGTCCACTATAGGGGATCGTTCTCGAGAATGAGCTAGACAAAGTGATCTCTCCCTTTCTATATTGTCTAACTTTTATTGTAATGTCTACAGGTCGACACGATGTTGTTTCAGTCTATGTATGCAACAAGGCCTTAGTCTTGTCTCGCATGACTTGCAAATTTGGTTAGTGTTCTCTCCTAAGTTGTTCATTCTGATCAAGTAGCATTTGGATTTGGTTTTGGACGACATTCATGGAGTTAGGATCCATTTCTCTTAAGAATAGAAACACAAGGCTTGTCTTTAGGAATGAATAGATTAGGTTGGGGATAGCTTTACTAGGGTCCCACAGTAGGTGCCAAATGTTTTCACCGGACTTGGATTTTATACCTATAAGTCACATATAAGGGCTTGGGATAGATAAGCTTGGTGAAGCAGGTTGGTCTAGACAAGGGAAGATCCACTTGCAAAAGATTCTTTGATACCTAAGTATGAGAGTCAATGATCTTTAAAAATATAAGTGATAATAGGAAAAATGCTTCAATTAATAATACTTTCTTGTCGAGCTTTTTTTTTTTTTATAGTGTTTGTGTTAGATTCCATTGCATTAAGCATCTTAGGAGTAATGACAAATAATCAACACCATAACACAATAACTATGTGACTTAAATGCTTATCATGAGTGAAATTGTCGATCCTTAATGGTGAATTAAAGCTTCTTACTGATCGGGTTGATATAATGTTTTATTAATAAATTTCAGGAAATTAATTTATCGTAAAAATATAATTTTAAGAATAAATTTGATAGTAAATTATGAATTGTTTTGTTATTAAGCTAATATTAGAGATTATTTGAAATTTTTAATCTATTCAGATAAATAAAACATACTTTTTTAATTATATATTAAGCTATTCATTTACACACTTAATTTTATAGAAGTATATAAATAAGGTCTACTTTCTAACCTGAAAACAAAAGTCTGATTTGATTTGTACTATATTTTATCTCCAACTTTTCTTTATATCAAAATTTCTTAATATATTTTCTGCCCAAAAAATATTTCATGGATAGCGTCTTAACTGGATTTGAATTAACCCATTTATTTTTGTGATAACATATAAATCTTCAAACCTACTATCACAAATAAGTGGAAACGAAAATTTACACTACAAAAATTTATGATATTCCTAATGATTAAAATTACAAATTCTAACCGTTTTTAAATGTTACAGTTGAAATTTCAGACAATTAAAATAACAGTTAAATATACTTGTGTCAAAAACAGATTGGTGAAAAAAATATTTTAAATGTTGATAAATTTGTTAAAAACTTAAGAAAAAATATCAGCGGTTAAAAATCACCATAAATATATTTTATTCTCATTTTCATTTAGTATTTTCTTCTCATTTTCATTTAGAATTTTCTTACTGTTTAAACTTGTAACAAAATTTACTTTTATTTTTTACCATTAAAAACTTTCATAAAATGTAGACATTTTTTTTAATTCTCTATTAAAATTTTCAAAATTAAAAAAGAAATATTCATTACTTTTGAATAATTTTATAATCAATAAATTACCTATTTTGTTTAAAGTTGAAAAAATCACATAATAGTGCGGAGTTTTCAACAAATTTAAAATTATACGCTTCACCTAAATCTCAAATTAATATAAATTTATAGTAGTTAAAATAATTGATAGAAATCTTTTTATTTTGTAACGTTTATATAAATTCTAAAAATAAATCTCTAAAAAAAGTATATCTTTTATAGTGCTACTTATGTAAATACATTAGGAAATTATTTTTTTTATTAAACTCACAAATATAGTATTTTTTAAAATATATCAGTTATTGAAACTTGATTAATTATTTACATTTAGTTGCAAATGGATGAAAGAAAAAAAAACTTCTAGAGATACAAATTTAAAATTATAAAGAAATTGTGAGGAGAAAAAAGAAGAGGGTGATATCGTGAAGTGGGGTCTATTGATTAACGTAGGCGACTGAGTCTCTTACGTTAATGGGCGAAGGGTGTTGATGCCGCGTATTATTCAAAGTTCAAAGTTTTTACGTGGTGTGAGGTTTGTAAGAAATCATATATATAACTATGCTTCAAAGTTTGTAAATTAAAGATGAAAAATAACAGAAATTTCTTGCTATATTACCATGAATCACTTGGAAAGTTCCATGCATTAATCGGTTGAAACAATGGCTATAAATACTGTCAACTCTCCATACACAAATGAAAACCAAATCGAAGGTGTTTGGCAAAATGAGTTCACAGAAGAAAAGCATTCAAAATGTTCTTGCTCCCACAACAAGGCCACCTCCTAAATCCAAACCTCCAACAACCGGGACTAAGCTCCCCACCGTTCAACAGGTTTTCGGACGAAGGCCAAAATGATTTCATACCATTTTCTTACACAGATCATTCCATTTATGTTTTTTTTATTGGTTGTTTGATTCCACTCCATCACAATAGCATGTCATGTACTAAAAATAATTATGCTAATCATTTTGATATTGTTGTAATATCTATCATAATCAAATAACATCATACGTCTATCTATTATTATTGTTTTATATAAATATATATATATATATATATATATATATATATATATTTATTTATTTATTTATTTATTTATTTATTGTTATTAATATAAAATTGTGGAATCAAAAATTAAAAATATAGAATGTGTTCCTACCCCACTGAATAGTCCCACAATGCTTAGAAGTCGAGAAGGCCTAAGGCGGTTTAAATATTCCTTCTTCATTTCATCCTCTAAGGTGCATTTTAAGGACAAAATCATGAATGAGTCTATGTTTCAAAACGAACAATACCTAAGATGTTTGGTAATTGATAGCGATTCTATCATCGAACTTGGGATCAGAACATTAGCACCCACCGTGGGGCCGATAATGGAGTTATCGGTCCCTTAAGCCCTTCATTGGGGAGGATCAGTTCATTCCCCTTAGACCTCGACTGGGGGCTTAGGTTGCTACCACACTCAATAGTCCTGCATTTCTTAGAAATCGAGGCCTAATGCTACGACTTGACATCGAAGGTCAGATGGTTGATAAAGTTTTGGTTGATAGGGGTACAGTCGTCAACCTCTTACCTAAAACTATTTTGAAGAGGTTTAAGTTGGGTGAGGAAGATTTAGTAAAGAATGACATCATGAAAACCAATTTCAATAGGAGATATTCAAATTCTATGGGATGATCGCATTGAATGCAAAAATGGAGAGTTATTCGAGAGCCACTACTTTTGTGGATGTCCGATCTAAGTTTAATGTTTTGTTAGGAATGGAGTAGATCCATGGGGTGGAGGCAATACCTTCAACAACCCAACAAAAATTGTTCATGTGGAACTGAGATGGTCATCCTGAAGCGATTTTAGGGGATCAACAACATTAAGTGACTTATGTTGACCCAATTGATCAATTACTGTGGAGTTTAGCCATTGTGAACCTTTTAACGTTCGAGACAACTATGGACTTCAATTTGAAAAAAATATCATGCACCACGTATGGAGTTTAGCTGGTGACTTTGCTTGATCAATGTCTATTGGGTGAACTGTGCATTTTAGCAAGCAACATCACTTGTAGGTGTACACGTGCTTGACTTTTGTTGTGGAAGTGGTAGCCTAGAGTGTTCCATTACTTTTGAATTCGATGCAATGCTTGGATTGGTGGCAGCTGTTAGTTTTCCTATTTGGTGGTATGATTGCATTTTAGGAAGCAGTGTAGTAGCTAGCTGAATGGGTGGCCTCAATGCATTTTATTTTTCATTCAGTGCTTAGTCATTTTGGTGAAGGACATCAGCCGCTCGCTTAAGCGAAACAATTTTCGTGCAACAGTGGATTGAATTCGGTTGGGCAACTACAAGTTTCAAAATCATGCTATGCATTCCATGGGGCTATATGTCACAAATGACTTATATCTTTCAGAATTCGTGGCTGAATTCCCTCCAACCTAGGGAGGATGATGTGATCCAGGACAATGTTATTCCTTCACATTGTTGGAAAGTCGTGGCACGACTAGCGGTAATGATTCAGTGCCCAACAGGAACAGTGCCTGGCGACATGTTCTTAGGGCCAGGCTACGTAGCTTTTGGCAACACGTTTTGCATATGGTTCCACTTGCATCTTCAGTTTGTGATTAATGACGTAGCATTAGGAGCCTAACTCATGTTTAGTTGCCTTTTTTAGTAGCTTTTGCATAGCCTTTACTATAAATAATTGGGGCTGCATGATATAAAAACTAGATTTGGAATTTATATGAAATGGTGCTTAATGTAATTTCTTAGTGCATTTGTGCCTGTTCATATTGGCAAGTAGTTCTAGTGGAACTCCTTTCACTTATCTCATTCATGAGTGGCATGGATGGCACACTTCCAATCTCGATGCTTCCTTCACTTATCTTGCAGAATGTGCAAGTGGCGTGTTGAAGTGTTTATCACTTATCCTGAAATTGGTTCAGATGGCGTGAGCCCACATTTATCTTGAAGCATTCAAGTGGCATGTGTGGCAAAGAAGTTACTACTTATCTTGCAAGAGACACAAGTGGCATAGCTTTGATTATCTTCCAAGTTCGCGGGGTGTACAAGATCCATTCCTCACTCATCTTGGAGAAACACCGCAACTCCAAGTGGAGTGGCAACACTTCTCTCTCATAGTCCATGCGAACCAAACTCATCTTCCGTTCCTTCGTGATGGAATTGCAACTCCCTAAGTGTTCTTTTCCTTTCGTTTTCTTTGTTTAGTATGTTCTTGAGGCATGTGATTGTGTTTCTTAGTTCAGTCATAGGATCGTTCGTTCCTAATGCATATAATTGTGGTGCTTGGAGCTGTTTATATGTTTACGGGTTAGTTTCAACTAGGGTCTCTTTCTTGCGTTGTCCTTCCATTCAGGCGTGTTATGTTTGCTTCCACCAAACAAAATGAACGCAACTAATTTTGTGAATCATTTGGCAACAGATCCACCGATTTGATCTCTATCAAAGAATCATTGAATGTTATGGTGATGCTATAGTTCCTATATCGACATCAGAGATTGGTATTGTATCAAAGCAATGGGAACTTTCATCGCCTGGCCAAAACATCTCTTGAGGATGGCACAACACATTGAATTACTTTGTATATGCAGTAATATTTTTACATATGTAGTATATATATTATCCTAACTAATATTATGCTTGTTTTTGTGTGTAGCAAGATGAACCAGAGTTGCATGTGTAAAAACATTGTGAGGATGTAATAGCGGCATTAGTGGAATATACTGCAAGCATGAACACAAATGCAATTTCGATTCCTTGGGATGCCACTGTTTTTGGCAAAGAAAGTGAGTTCCCATTGTACATATATAAAAGTGATTTGATGGAGATCATATCATGCATAGAGGACTTAAATATGTCTATTCTACAATTATGGATTATGTAAGTGAATCATTTTTAAATCATTTTTTAATTGTTTCCTTCTTAGATATTAAATGTGTGTTTTCATTGTCAAATTAAGTACTTGCATGGTTTGAGTGTGAAAGCAGGAAAGAGTGACATAAATGGGTTTATAGACCCTCATTTCATGACTCCAATGGGTAGCAGGAGCCCTAGAACAAAAACATACATATGAATTCCATAATGCAGCGAAATAAAAAGATTTTCATTCCTCCATATATAGATAGATAACTATATCCTTATACATTTCATAAGGTCTAAATTTTGTAATACTAAATTTTGAGGTATTTAAACTAATTTTCAGCAGTTGTCATTGGTAACTGCTATCAGTGCTAAAGCGTACCGCTTTATGATTTTGCTCTTGTCATAGACCTCATCCCCCTATTTGAAGAGCATAATTGATACGTAAGTCTTTTTCAATAAATGCCTTCATCTTGAATATATAGTGTCTTGTTTTCTAACATTGATAATTTTAACTTTAGTGCTTTTAATAGACAAAGTATATTGAGTGGTAGATTGACTGCCAATACTAAAAGGGTCACATGGATTTCCCTATGGGTAATTATACGCTATATGTCATTCGTTTACTTTAGTATTGTCATGTGTATTTATAACTAAATACAATTACTATAAGTGTAGTGTAATAAACAAACTAAGAGCTTTGAGTGTGGCTATTATGTGATGCAATGGATGACAACAATTGTTCAAGGCAGTTATGAAAGTGGTTGGGATGTGGTAATATACTAACTTATTTCATGTACTAATTTTAACTTGAACTAATTTACATATGTATTGCTATTAACTTTTCCTACACTTTTGCATAAATTCAATCACCCAAGTCCAATGGATTCAGGAGCAATAACTTATATTCAAAAAGTGTGGGCGAAGTACTTTCTATCTAGAGTTAGTGAGAGTTAGATTTAGTGAGACTTAGAAGTTTAGACTTATTTTGTCATATAAGTTATATGTAACTTTGTTGAAACTGTTTGGATTGGAACTTTGCTGGCACTGTTTGTTTGGATTCGAATTCTGTTGAATTACAGGTTTTAATGTTTTTTGAATTATAGGTTCAGGTTAAGATATAAAACGAATATGCCTTTTAAACAAAATCTACAATTAACGACGATTATGACCTTAATCGTTGTTAAAGTGAACACATCCATAACGGTTATGACCCAAACCGTCGTTGTTAGTGGATAGGATTTTTGTTCCTGTTTCAAGCACATAGTGATTTCAAAGACGGCTTTTGAAATGTCATGGTATAGTGCAAGATTGACGACGACTTTGTTAACCGTCGTTATTATTGGCCACTTTTAACGATGGCCAGATCAACGACGGTGCGAGAACCATCTTCATAGGCTTTCAATAGTCGTCGTTAATAACATTTGCTATAGTAGAGTATTTTGCTTTCCTTTCCATTGTTATTAAAAACCGAAAGCAAACAAAAAAGAGGGTTGTGTAAGTAGGAATTATAGGAAATCTTAACTGAAATTCAAGTGAAAAAGAGATTAAATTCTTTGAGTGTTTGAGTAAGACTAATTCACAACGTAAGTAATTTCTACATTAAATTAATCTTGTTTGTGGAAGTATAAAGTAAAAAACCCTAATTAGATTGAAAAAAAGAATTTGTTTGCTCATCCTGTAAAAAAGAACTCACATCGAGTTGATTTGATTCAAGTGACACTGATAATTTAATGATTGAAACCAAATCCTTGTGAAATAATTATATATATATATATATATATATATATATATACCAATTCTATAATTGAATTGTTAAAATAATCGATTATTAATTACTATTTGTTTTACGAATATTGTATATAAATATTTTGGTATGTCTAATAGTCCTAAAAATCAGGATCCAACTTAAATATATTTTCCTTCTTCAACTTTTTAAGATGTCTTGTCCTATCCGTTTGCTTTTGCAAACACGTTGATAATAATGGATAGTGAAAAAAAGGTGATAACATAAAAAACAAAAAATAAAATATTAAAAAAAACCAAAAAAACAAAGTACATTTCTTACATTTACTTTTTTGAAGAGATTTGAGAAAAAAATTGACTAACATGTCCTAAAACCAAAATATAATTTATTATAGATATAATATAATATATTATATATATATATATATATATAATTTATTTTAACTTAATTTTTATCAATGTTATTTTAATTTAATATAATTTCATCAATTTTTTTTATTTCAAATAATAATTCACATTTTCTTCATTTTAGATAATAATTCACATTTTCTTTTAATCTAATTTATACTTATTACATTTTATTTTATATTATTTTTATGATCAATCGTAAAGTTGTAATCTTTTATTTATAAATTAAAATACTTTTTAATCTATCAATACATTACATTAGTCACTAACTTTCACAAACTTTGATCAAATTTCTTTCTTTTTCACCATCTTTCGCTTATTTCAAATAACATCACTTTCACATCTCTTTTTTTCAACTTAAGTCTTCCAAATCCATATCGAAAAACAAACACATTAAGAGCAAAACTGAGATAAAATCAACACTTCAAATACAATGATTAATTCTAATGATGTTATCTCAACATACTTAAAATTAAAAAATATATATTTTAAATTTTATACCTTAATAATTTTAAATTTTGTACCTCTTTGAATATTATAAATTAGATTTAAATATTGTATTATTGATGATATGATTATGGTATGTCTATTCTCTTCCGAAAGAGTATAAACATATTAGCATAAACTAGAAATTAATGTTAAAATGGAAAAGTAAAGAAATAAATATAATGAAAGAATATAAAGTTACGTAAATATTATATGTTTTGTTGTGATGATTTTATATTAAGCAATATTGGCTGTGTAACGTTAATACGTTATAATTGTTAATATGTTAAATGTACCTTATGACTAAGACCTTTCTTCTTAATTTACACATTAAAATGTTTATAACAGAGCACGTATCATAATACAAACTTAAATATTTTACAATTATGTTTATTGCTTCTAATTCCCTTCTATGGGTTATTAGTCTTTTAGATTTGGTTATCACATTACAAAAATACATCATTAAAATTGTAACCTACCTTTTAATGATCAAGATTTAAATATTATAGTCTTTTATATTGAGTGCTTTAGTTTTTAAGAGTTGATGACATCTAATAGATTTTTATTTTTCATAAACTAACAATTATGTATCAATGGAATGGAACGTTAAATGCATAATGCATTTGAAAAAAAAAAAATCTATTAAAAAAAATGTCAACTTTTCAAATAAATATCAATGTATTAAAGGATTACCTTTTACCAATGTTCCTACATATCAATCATTGAAATTTTGGTATCGAAAAAGGAGGGAATATAATCCACGTACCATTTGTTGTCCTTCACCGAAGAAGATCTTTAGGATGTGATTTGGTCACTTAAAATATTCATGATTCAGTAATAAAGAATTTCAATGGTGAACCATACTTTTCAACACAAAATTTTAGATAATATATTTGTAAAATTTTTTTCCTATATATTATTTTGCCTATTCATTTCTATTTACCATCATTCCAATTCACACTTAACTTCAAGACAAACTAGAAAATAAATAAAAAAATATTCACGTCACATGTATTAATGGGTACTGTATATTTAACTAAAAACATGTTTGCAAAATTATTTTTCTCAAAAAAATATAAAACTTTAGTGTTAATCTTTCTAAAACTATTTGTTTGCTTTTAATCTCTTTGATTTTAAAATATATCATTTTTGGACTACAAAGTATTTTAGATAACGTTTTATATGTAAAAGGCAGTTTATTGATAACGCTTGATAAATTAAAAGTTATGTATCTTATTAAAATTAAAATGAAAATTCAAAATTTGTTAAATAGATTATAATATATCTTACCATAAAAATAAAATAAAAATGAAAAGGTGTACTAAAAGTCAATGTACGGTCGTGAAGTTTATTATGGATTGGATTGGCCCGTGAACTACATCGGATAAGTTTTGAAGACCTAAAAGGGGCTATTTTTTTTGTTGCATTATAGACCTTTTTTGATTCCATTGCATCCCCTAATTGACTTTTTTCTTCTCATCATCATGTGGGATTTGAAGTATGCTTTTCCTCTTCATTTTGGTACATTCATATAAACGGATACATTCATCATATAATATTCCTTTTGAGAGTTATCTCAATACTATTTATTTTCTCTTTCCTTCATAATCCATTTGCGGAAAAAATGGAAGTTACATCTTTTAAAATAAAATTGATGGAACTTTGAGTAAGAAGTTTTGAGATATTAATGAGTTGTGAACATATTTATATAATATAAGAGAGCACTATAACACCTTAAACCTAAAACTTTGAAGTAATAGGTTTATTAGTTATTTTATTAATATATATTGTCAATATCACTTGTTTTTAATTAATATTAAACTTCCAATTCACCTTTAATTTCTAATAAAGCACTCTTACGTGACATCGCTTTTCTTAACGAAAGAATAAAATTCAAGATGTCAAATAAATGTAATAGATGTCAATAATTTTTTTTTTCCTTTTATAATACCTAGTTTTTCTTAACTTTGACAAGGCGATTTGTTTGTGGAGGACGTAGAACTTGTTGATGTAAAGCTAAGCTTGAACCTCCAAAGCTTAATAATTACCGAGTTATTAATAAAAACGGAAAAGAAATACACTAAAAAAAACCAAAATACTTTCGGGTAAAAACAATACTAGTAAATAAGTTTATGCTCATAAAACTAATTTAAAAGATAAGATTGACACTCTATATACATTATGATTTAACCTTATTTATTTCTACTCTATGTGCATCTCTAAGAGCTTAGTCTCAAGCTATATAAGTGTTTTACACTAACCCATTCGAAATGCAATATTCCAAGAGATAACATTATCAATTATTGAGTCATGAATCAAAATTAGATTAAAAATTCCAATTAGAGGATTGGTATGGAGCCGTGGACATAAAATAAACCAGATGAGTTAATTAACATTTGTTTTGCCATCAATTTAGAATAACAGTACATTATATAGAGTAGAAGAGCATAAAAAAATGCTTTTGGAGTAGCCAAAAGGGTTACGTGCAACCAATAATAAAGACGAAACGCTGCAAAAGGACATCGGGTTTGGTAACTCAAACCAAAACAAATGCAAAAAAATATAAGATTCAATTCAAAACTTTTTCTACTTTAAATTTCTTGATTTCTTTGTATTTTATTGTATATACAACAGAAACAGAGTGAGGGTTGGTTTGAGCATAAAACAGTTTACGTGGCTTCCGTGGGGGTGAAAGTGATTCGCTGAACAAGACTCTGTTGACTTTGTTAAAGCAACGACAGAACAAGGTTTGAAAAGCTATGCAGATACAAAAAGTTAATTAACACATAAATTTTAGAAGAAAAGAAAGAGAAAGCAGAAAAAAATGATTGATTTGACGATGAGAAATGAAAAGTATTAATAGTAGTAATAGTTATTACCGACGCCAAATACCTAAACTCAGTTCATCAAGATTTAAGAAAGGATATATTGTTATTCAACTGCTCACGACACTAAAAAAAGCAAAACTGTTACACCTATTCCTCTATCATCACTGTGCCTCACCCAACAACTACTACATTCTCTCTCATATTTCTTTGAGAGTCAATCTTTGGCCACTGTTACATTAATTCTATGTGCTATCTCTATACTATATTTACTATTGGACCTTTTTCTTCCCTTATATTTTCCCTTTCTGTCTAGTGTTTTCTGATCCATGTTGACCTTTTTCTTCCTCTAATGCTCCCTCTTCTCATATGGAAGGTGTTTGACTAAAGTGCTGTGTTCTCATCTTCTCATACGCATGCGGCAGATACCACTCATCTGAATACACTTCCATGTTCATCATTAGGAGCAACTTTCATTGCTACTACTTGAAACAAAAACACTCCTCTGTCAACTTTATGAGTGTTTGAAAGTTGCAAACAATGATGTTTTCGACACTCGTGGTTGTGTTGCTTTTGTGTTTTTCTCCTACGCTAGTGGTCTTTGGTCTGAGCAACTCGGATCACACCACTTTGAGAGTGCTGTTGGAAGTGAAGAAGTCTTTTGTGAAAGACCCGCGAAATGTTCTGAGTGATTGGACAGAGGATAACATTGACTACTGCAGTTGGAGAGGGGTGTCGTGTGAATTGGACTCAGACTTGGACACAGTTTCAAACTCTTTAGATGGTGACTCCATGCAAGTTGTGGGTCTCAATCTTTCTGACTCGTCACTTACCGGGTCACTGTCACCTTCACTCGGTCGTTTGCAAAACCTGCTCCACCTTGATCTTTCCTCCAACAGTCTCACTGGTCCCATTCCACCTAATCTCTCCAACCTCACTTCCTTGGAATCTTTGCTTCTCTTCTCCAACCAACTCACCGGTCACATACCGGAAGAGTTCGGCTCGCTCAAGAGTCTCCGAGTCATGCGACTCGGTGACAATGCATTGACGGGAACGATTCCGGCATCTCTCGCCAACCTGGTCAATTTGGTCAACCTTGGCTTGGCTTCCTGCGGACTCACCGGCTCTATTCCGAGGCAACTTGGTCAACTCAAACTCATGGAGAATCTGATTCTGCAAGACAACGAGTTGATGGGTCCTATTCCGACCGAGTTGGGGAACTGCTCAAGCCTCGCCGTCTTCACTGCAGCTAACAACAAACTCAATGGATCAATACCCAGTGAACTGGGTCGGCTCAGCAATCTGCAAATTCTCAACTTTGCCAACAACAGTATATCAGGGGAGATTCCGAGTCAACTCGGTAATATGAGTCAACTCGTTTACCTGAACTTGATGGGGAACCAGCTCGAGGGTACCATTCCTCCGTCACTAGCTCAACTGGGCAATCTGCAAAATCTGGACCTGTCAATGAACAAGCTCAGGGGAGGAATCCCAGAGGAGTTGGGCAACTTGGGTGAGCTAGTTTATTTGGTTCTGTCTGGTAACAACCTTAATGGTGTCATACCGAGGACCATATGTTCCAATGCAACAAGTTTGGAGCACTTGATGTTGTCAGAAAGTGGACTCCATGGTGAGATTCCAGCTGAGTTGAGTCAATGCCAGCAACTAATGCAACTTGATTTATCCAACAATGCACTCAACGGATCCATACCTCTTGAGCTTTATGGGTTGCTGCAATTAACTGATCTCTTGCTGCACAATAACAGCTTGGTTGGCTCCATCTCTCCCTTCATAGGGAACCTCAGTGGCTTGCAGACACTTGCTTTGTTTCACAATAATTTGGAGGGTGTTCTGCCGAGAGAGATAGGAATGCTTGGCAAGTTGGAAATTTTGTATCTTTATGATAACCAATTGTCAGGGTCTATACCTACGGAGATTGGTAATTGTTCTAGCTTGCAAATGATTGATTTCTTTGGAAACCGTTTCAGTGGGGAAATTCCAGTCACTATTGGAAGGCTGAAAGTGTTGAATTTCCTTCACCTTAGACAGAATGAGCTAGTGGGTGAGATTCCAGCCACCTTGGGTAATTGTCATAAACTGAACATTCTGGATTTAGCTGACAATCAGCTCTCGGGTGCAATTCCTGCAACGTTTGGATTCCTCAAGGAATTACAGCAACTCATGATCTACAACAATTCCCTTGAAGGTAATCTTCCTCACCAACTGATAACATTAACAAACTTGACCAGAGTGAATCTTTCTAAGAACAGATTGAATGGTAGTGTAGCTGCATTGTGTAGCTCTCAGTCATTTCTTTCTTTCGATGTTACTGACAATGAGTTTGAGGGTGAAATTCCTTCCCAAATGGGAAACTCACCCTCCCTTGAGAGACTAAGATTAGGTAACAACAATTTTTCTGAAGAAATTCCAAGGACATTGGGAAAAATCCGTGAGCTGTCATTATTAGACCTCTCAGGAAATTCACTCACTGGACCAATACCAGCTGAGCTTTCTTTGTGCAACAAACTGGCTTATATTGATTTAAGCAGTAACTTTATTTTCGGACAAATACCATTATGGCTTGGAAGTTTATCTCAGTTGGGAGAGCTCAAACTCTCCTCCAATAATTTTTCTGGGCCACTTCCATTAGGCCTATTCAAATGTTCTAAGTTGCTTGTTCTCTCTCTAAATGACAACTCCCTGAATGGAACTCTCCCATCTGATATTGGTGAACTTGCAAACCTAAATGTGCTCAGACTTGACCACAATAATTTATCTGGTCCAATACCTCTGGAGATAGGCAAATTGACCAAGCTTTATGAGCTCCGGCTCTCAAGAAATGGATTCAATGGTGAGATTCCAGCTGAGTTTGGAAAACTTCAAAATCTCCAAATCATTTTGGACCTTAGTTACAATAATCTCTCAGGTCTCATCCCACTTTCTCTTGGGAAGCAGTCAAAGTTAGAAGCTCTTGATCTTTCCCACAATCAACTAACTGGAGAAGTCCCTCCACAAATTGGGGAAATGAGCAGTTTGGGAAAGCTTGATCTTTCTTACAACAACCTTCAAGGAAAATTGGATAAGCATTTTTCCCGTTGGCCAGACCAGGCATTTGAAGGAAACATACATCTTTGTGGAAGCCCTCTTGAGAGCTGCCACAGAAATAAAGACTCTGAAAATGCAGGCCTGAATGAAGCAACAGTAGTGATAATCTCTTCCCTTTCAACATTAGCTGCAATTGCACTTCTGATACTCGCAGTCAGAATCTTTTCCAAAAACAAGCAAGAATTCTGCAGGAAAGCCAGTGAAGTGAACTATGTTTACTCCTCTTCTTCATCACAAGCACAGAGAAGACCACTGTTCCAACTAAATGCAGCTGGAAATAGAGATTTCAGATGGGAAGACATCATGGATGCAACGAACAATCTAAGTGAGGACTTCATGATTGGCTCAGGAGGTTCAGGGAAAATCTACAAAGCTGAATTGGCATCTGGAGAGACTGTTGCTGTCAAGAAGATTTCATCAAAAGATGAATTTCTGTTAAACAAAAGCTTCGTAAGAGAAGTTAAGACACTAGGGAGGATTAGACACAGACATCTGGTGAAGCTAATAGGATATTGTAGCAACAAAAACAAAGAAGCAGGTTGGAATCTGTTGATATATGAGTACATGGAGAATGGGAGTGTTTGGGATTGGCTTCACGGGAAACCAGCGAAGGAGAGCAAAGTAAAGAGCACTCTTGATTGGGAGACAAGGTTCAAAATTGCTGTAGGATTAGCTCAAGGAGTTGAATACCTGCATCACGATTGCGTCCCAAAGATCCTTCACAGGGACATCAAATCCAGCAATGTATTGCTAGACTCAAAATTGGAGGCACACTTGGGAGATTTTGGACTGGCAAAAGCACTAACAGAGAATTATGACTCTGATACTGAGTCTAATTCTTGGTTTGCTGGCTCTTATGGCTACCTAGCTCCAGGTAGGTGATCAAAATACTGGTTTGAACTCACCTTTATCTTGCATCATCTTTTTCTTACCTTTAACCACTGAACAAACTTGTTTGCTATGGGCTTTATTTTCAGAGTATGCATACTCACAACAGGCAACAGAAAAGAGTGACGTTTACAGCATGGGAATAGTGCTGATGGAACTTGTTAGTGGTAAAATGCCAACAAATGAAATTTTTGGTGCTGAGATGAACATGGTGAGATGGGTAGAAATGAACGTGGATATGCGTGGCTTTACCAGTGAGGAACTGATAGATCCTGAATTGAAACCCCTTTTACCTGACGAAGAGTTTGCTGCATTCAAAGTGCTTGAGATAGCCCTGCAATGCACGAAAGCTACACCACACGAGAGGCCATCTTCGAGGAAAGCATGCGATCTTCTCCTCCATGTATTCAACAACAGGATGATCAACTTTGAGAAGATGAATTTGGAACATTGCAAATGAATTTGTTTTCTGAGGATTGAAACAACCCCTACTAGCATTATTGAAAATTTATGTAAACGTTACTCTTTTTTTCACATTACATAGAGAAATTGGCATAGTTGCCGTTGTTCAGCAGTTCCCAGCTAGCAGCCAAAATTTGCAACAACATATCATCAATTTTCAACGGTTCATGCTGAATGCTCACGCTTTAATTCCTCCGATGGGACGCTGATCAACTCTTGAATTAATTACTATAAAAGCCGTGTTCGGATGTTGAAGAAGATAAATTACATTATCATACTTATTTCTGTTATATATAGCGTCTATATTGCAAAAGCCGTTCCACAATTTGAGTGATTTTATCTCCTCTTTTTCGGATACAGGTGGGTTTGTTTTAGATTTTTCTTTTGCAGGCAATGGATTTTGGCCCATCTATACTTTCATCCACCGTTTGTAAATAGAGCACCTTACTCCTCCTTCAAACACACGCTTCCATATTCTCATTCATTCTCTTTCATTCTCTCATCCTTTCTCTCTTATATCTCTTTTATCTTGAGTTTATTTATTTACTCCTTTTAAGAATTATCTTCCGAACTTCCAAGAAGTTCTTATTATATCCTAAAGGGTTTGCACAATACACTGTGGATAAGTCATTGAGTTAAGAGCTATCTTCCGAAATTCCGAGAAGTTCCTATTGTATCCTGGAGGGCTTGCGCAATACACTGCGGATAAGTCCTTAAGGGCAGTGAATCTACACGTCTCGGGAAGTCTTTTTGGTTTGTGATTTTATCAGCTACTACAACAATCTCAAGGACTTATGGCTGACAACAACACATCCTCTACGAAAAATCCAAATACTGTTTCCGGAACTCAGACGGTCTTTGCGAAAGCTTTTTCGGATGTGTCAAAAATCGAGGTATTCTCTGGATAGAACTTTCGACACTGGCAAGAACGTGTTCTACCCTTTTAGACATGTATGGAGTTGCTACTGCTCTCACATCTTCAAAACCCAACTCCAATATCCCTTCAAAACAAGTTGAAGACTGGATTCATGCAAACAAGGTATGTCGACACACTTTACTTAGTGCATTGTCTACTGACTTGTTCGATGTGTATTGTTCATACAAGGAAGCAAAAGAAATTTGGGATTCTTTAATCCTCAAATATACTGCTGAAGAAGTAGTCAGCCAAAGATTTATCATAGGAACTACTACCGCTGGGAGATGATTGAAGATAAGGACATTAAGATCCAAATAAACGAATATCACAAGCTACTTGAAGATATCAAAACAGAGAACATAATCCTCCCTGATGAGTTTGTTTCAGAACTTCTAATCGAGAAACTACCGTCATCTTGCATTGATTATAAACAACAACTGAAACACAGGCACAAGAAGATGTCGCTTCAAGAGCTCATTACACACATCATAGTTGAAGATACCAACATGCAGGAATGTGCTACTACAAGAGCCAAAGCATTATCTACAAAAGCTTACGTTGTAGAAGAAAAACCTGCATAAAAAAGGTACGAGAATAAACCTTATCATAATAAGAATAGTAATTTTTGAAATTCTCGTCCCAAAGGATCTAACCCCACCTTTAAGAAAAAGGGAAATTGCTTCGTATATGGGAATCATGGCCATCATGCACCTCAGTGCAGGCGTAGAGCAAGAAACGACAATCCTCCTAGGGCAAATATAGCCTAAGGGGAAGATACTATAGTTGCGGTCGTTTCACAAGTAAACTTGATGACCAATGTGAGTAAGTGGGTGGTAGACTCTGGTGCTACCAAGCACATTTGTGCAAACATAAGTGCTTTTACCTCCTATACCAGTGTAGGGTATGGAGAAAAACACGTCTATCTTGGTGATTCCAGGACAGCTCCTATCCTAGGAAAAGGAAAGGTTCTTCTGAAGCTCACATCTGGGTAAACTTTGGCCTTGAGTGATGTGTTGCGCGTGCCCTCTATTAGAGTTAATTTAATATCTGTAGCACTACTTGGAAAAGTTGGGGGTTAAAGTGTCATTCGAATCTAACAAGATTGTAATGACAAAAAATAATGTTTTCGTGGGGAAGGGATATTGTGGTTAAGGTCTCTTCGTACTCAATATTTCAAAAATTATTAATAAATCTTCTTTTGCTTATATTGTTGACTTGTATGATATGTGGCATGCTAGATTAGGACATGTGAATTCTTTGTATATTATGAAATTGCAATGACTGGGATTAATTAATATGCATGATAAACAAAGTGGTAAATGTGATATATGTGTAGAATTTAAAATAACAAAGAAGATTTGTTATCTTGTAGAACGTCAATCTGAATTGTTAGGGTTGATACATTCTGATCTAACTGACTTAAAATAGACTATGTCTAGAGGTGGTAAAAATTATTTTGTGACCTTTATAGATGATTATTCTAGATACACCAAAGTGTACTTAATCAAGCATAAAGATGAAGCTTTCGATGTTTTTAAAGTATAAGGCAAAAGTAGAAAATCAATTGAATAAGAAAATTAAGAGGATTAGATCAGATAGGTGGTGAATATATTTTGTTTAATGAATATTGTGTTTGATAAGGTACCATCCATGAAGTAACCCCACCATATTCACCTGAATCTAATGGAGTAGCTGAGAGAAAGAATAGAACTCTTAAGAAAATGATGAATGTCATGCTTATTAGTTCTAGTGCACCTGATAACCTTTAGGGAGAAGCCCTTCTTACTGCATGTTTTTTACAAAATAGGATACCTCATAAGAAAACCGGTAAAACTCCTTATGAGTTGTGGAGAGGTTATCAACCTAATCTTAAATATCTAAGAGTGTGGGGGTGCCTAGCTAAGGTAATGTTACCTGATCCTAAGAAAAAGAAAATAGGCTTTAAAACCTCTTATTGTATGTTTTTAGGCTATGTTGAACATAGTGTTACCTATAGGTTTCTTATTCTTAAAAGTGATGTAATTGAACATAATACTATTGTGGAGACAAAAAATGTTGAGTTTTTTGAACATATATTTCCTTTAAAGGTTAGTGAGACACCTGAACAGTCTATAGATAACAATAGTGATGCCATGTGTGAAGTCTTTAGAAGAAGTAAAAGACAAAGGAAGGAAACTTCTTTTGGACATGACTTTTATACCTATCTAGTTGAAAATGATCCAACAAGCTTTCTAAAGGCTACTAGAGTTCCTGATGCAAAATAGTGGGATAAGGCCATTAGGACTGAAATTGAATCAATTCAGAAAAATAATACTTGGACCTTAGTAGATTTACCTAAAGGAGCAAAACCCATTGGTTGTAAGTGGATCTTTAAGAAAAAGTATCACCTAGATGGATCCATAGATAAGTATAAAGCAAGGTTAGTAGCAAAAGGTTTCACTCAAAAACCCAACATAAATTACTTTGACACCTTTGCCCCCTATGACTAGGACTTTCTCAATTCGAGTTTTGTTAACCTTAGCAACTACCCATAAGCTAGTGATACATCAAATTAATGTTAAGACTGCTTTTCTAAATGTGGATTTAGAGGAGGAAATCTATATGACTCAACCTAGGGGTGTGTGGTCCCTGGTCAAGAAAATAAGGTATGCAAGCTTTTAAAATCTTTGTATGGGTTAAAACAAGCATTTAAATAGTGACATGAAAAACTAAATAGTGTCTTACTATGTGATGGTTTCTTACCTAATGATGCATATAAATGTGTGTATTCTAAATCTGAAAATGGTGAATGTGTCATTATATGTTTCTATGTGGATGACATGTTAATATTTGGTTCATGAATTGATATAATTTCTAGAACTAAATTGTTTCTGTAAGACTCGTGAAAATTAATTAATTAAATAATTAATTAATTAATAAATGCGGGTAGAAAGCGCCTTTATGGAATTAATTATTGTTTAATGTGATGTGGAAAAGTACTAGCTCAAGTGGTTAAGAGTACTTTGATTGTGTGAAAGGACTTGGGTCCGAGTCCTATGTATGTCAATTATGTGTTGTTGTTTTATTATTGATTTTTAATAATATGTATTAGTATGGAATTGGTATTGTAAGCCTATCATGATTGAAGTGTGTCACTAACATGACTTGGTTGAATTGGTTATGCACTCGAATGGTGACTAAGTGGTCATGGGTTCAAACTTGGTTGGGAATGAAATTGGAACTTTATTTTTTAAAAGTGTGGTTTTGGAGGGAATATGAGAGGACAAAAGAAAACCTAGAAGGGGAAGCCAAGAGGGGCTGGAAAACATCCTATAATTACCCTAAATGAGAATTAAACACACTAAAGAGCCCATTTTCGTTTTAGTTTTAAAACCCATCTTAAAGACACCTATAAAAGCCAAATTTTAGGTAAAAGGGAAGGGTTTTGGCAGTGTGGTGAACTGGTATAGAGAGGAGCACGAGATTGAGAGTGTGAGTTGAGTTTTGGGTGTGCAAGGGTTGAAGCAAGAAGGCAATTGTAAATCACGGGTCATTCGTCTCTCTCTACTTTGATCAATAATTCCAGGTTAGGGGAGCTGAACCCAATTCTCGTATTATTGAATTGTTAGTATGATTTTGATGCATGTGCTCTATGAGTTTCGTGGTCAATATGATTGAATCAGAATCTCTTTGGGTTTCTGTCGATTGGTTAAAATTCTGTATGTGATCTTATGTTCAGGTTATTGTGATTTGGGAATGGTTGGTTTCAAGTATGGTAGGGATAATGTTTAATTCCCTTATATGGAAGTGATGTTATGGTTTCAATTCTAAATTTTTTGAGGATCAGTTAAGCTAAGACTCGGCCATATGTGTTGTGCATTACTTAAAATGGTTTGGTATTGGATTGGAATGTAGTTTGGTCTGGTGGTGATGTCTTGTGTGCGTGAACAGACTCGAAACCCTACAAGTCTCGCCCAAGCGGATCCACCTCGCATAAGCGAGAGTTGCAGAGTCTCACATTGGGTTTTGATTTGTGGTTCTCGCCTAGGCGACCAGTGTAACGTCCTAGCCGGAAATTACTATTTAAAAATAAATAAGAAATAAGATTTATAAAACATCGCATTCATTCTTGCAATTTCCTAAAAACGCGGGAAAATTAAAAGTTCGACATCGCTTCCGTAGTAACTAAAATCGTACTATTCCGTTGTTACAAAATCAAACCATAAAAATTACAAATGAAAATCATAATAAAACTGAGTAAATAACCCCATCGTGATCCACACTCTGTCTCTATGTATCCACCTGCTCACCTGCATTAACATTTGTTCCCATGTAACAAGTTACATGAACATCGCCACACACACACAGATAGGGTGAGCTCATTTAAATAAAACCAAACCAATATAATATTAAATTCAACGTCGTGACAATAAAACCCCGGGTTAGTATTCTTCTCCCTTTTTCCTTTACTCTCCACTTCCAGTACTTGCATTTAGACGTCTATCATTTTTATACCCTTTAGGTGAGAACAATGATCGATCTTTGTTGTACGAGTGTCTACTCACCCCTCCGACTACAGGCCACCACTTGATAGTCCACACGTGGGAATAACTTTGCCACAACATCTCACCGTGACACCAAGTGGAGCTCCCCGAAACAAACATAAAGTTTGTAGCTGTTCCAGACTACCAAAACTCTATCAGAATCACTCTGAAGAGGGCAATCACCCGAACCTCGCCGTACGAGCCACAACTCGAACACTCCATTGGACTTCCTAAACCACCAGGCTACAACCTTGAGTGGTCACGTGTTACCCCAATACAAGATTACACTCGTAACTGGGCCCCCAGCCAAAGCATCGCATCATGAACATCCCCTAAAGCTGTGTAGAAACCTTTCCTCGCGCATCATCACTGAACCAAAACCGCTTAACGCGCATGTCACGTCGCCAGGCAAACACTAGGTTCAAACTACCTGGCAGGCATCACACACCGCCAGACACCACGCGCCCGCAAAATCATCACTGCACCGTCACCGCCTGGCGGGGGACACGTACCGCCAGGCACCACGCGCTTGCAGAATCATCATTGCACCGTCACTGCCTGGCGAGGGACACGTACCGCCACGCGCCACGCGCCTGCAGAATCATCACTGCACCGTCACCGCCTGGCGGACTCCGTCCTGCCACCAGGCGCCACTCGTCGCCACCGCCTGGCGCACCTGCCACGCGCCGCCAGGCGCCACCGTGCCATCGGGGTCTCTGCTGTTCCATTCCGCCTGGCGGGACCCTCCCTACTGCCAGGCGCCACACGTCAATAGTGGCCATTGCCACTGATTTTTGTTCCGTCCGCCTGGCGACTCGCTCGCGCCACCAGGCGCCATACCAGTAGCGCTTTGTTACTGGTTTCTTGGCACATAAGCAGATCCCAAGGGACCTCAAATCATACAACACACCAAGTGATAGCACCAGTATGGTTTTCCAATCATACAACTATAATAACATTACAATACGCATATTTAGTCTTACTACCACATCAATTATTATCTCGCTCACATGCACTCCTTTATTTACTACTTTAAACATGCCATATGCACTCAACAGGCTCCAAGTTTTATAGTCATACAGTCTAATACTTGGATAACTCATGCCACCACAATTTAGACAATATTGCACATATACTTTAGTAATAAGGCCACCACCACCTGGACCATGTTTAGAAACGCAACACCCATACACTTTCACATAATCAATCTCACTCTTATTACCCAAATAACATGCATCCTGGATTATAGCTTATCTCACATAACCAAACATTTAAGGACAACCACTACCCCATATCATACTTCACCAATTTTACTCATTTTGATCTCTTTTAATCCCTATTATCCCTCATTAATCTCCTTACTCCATGTTAATCATACACTCCTGAACTTACCAGTCAAACACTCAATAACGCACGTCCCCAAATGAAACTCGAGTTATCCCACTGCAGTGAGGTGTCGCCTGGCGGCAATCCAGGCTTCGCCAGGCGGTGCTTAGAAATTTGGGTTATGCAGATTACTCTTGCACCCTTCGCGACCTTCCAAACACCCCCAACCACAGTACACACTTTTACACGAATAACTTAACACGCACACATCATACAAGTTCATGCTTGGTTCATATAATCATTTTCTTATAGCATCGGTGCATTAGTCATTGGTAAAACTAGTGTTTATTCATCCCCACCCCACAAGACCCTAACTCCCCAAATTCATTTAGGAGTCCATGCAATTCTATCAAATAATAACTAAAATCCATAATATATCATGACCGTGATATGGATACTATACAAATCCATAAAACCTCCCAATATCACTGTCAAAGCAAACAAAAAATAGAAGAATTGACGAAGCCACTTACGTCGCCAGGCGGGTCACCAACGACCGCCAGACGCTTCACATAGAAACCCAAAAAACTGGGCTGCAAACACATGCGTCGCCTAGCGGCATTTCATGCGCCGCCAGGCGGTTTCTGGGAAAACCCAGAAACGTGAAGAAAACCGAGAATAGTAGAGTTCATGCATTTCAATCACTTCATATAACACATATCCAAACAAGAAAGATTAAAACATCGAGTTAGAACTCCCATAACCTGGTTTCCTTTGCCAAAATTGAAGATTGCAAGCTTTTTCCTTGATCGCCAATGTCTCCCTTCTCCTTTCTCTCAAGACAGCCCTCAGTTTCACTCAAAACTCACCCAACTCACTCTCTTCCCTCTGATTTCTCTCCCTTTTCGTGCAGTAGCAGTCCAGACCAAGAAAACCCTTTTTCTCCCTTCAATTTGTCTTTTAATTACTTCTTAATGAAGGTTAATTAGCCAAAAACGAAAATTGGTTTTAATGCTGGTGATAAGTGTCATTCAAGACCATTATGGGATTGTTTTTCAGCCCCTTTGGCTGCCTCAACGTGGCTGCTAGGTTCCCTACCTCTTTCTCTTCTTTGTAAAAAAACCAATTTTAGCAAAAAGAAAACTTAATTTAGGTCTCACCAAGGTTTGAACCCCCAACCATGCAAATATTAAGTCAATTCATGTTTCGTGCTAACTAACATAATTCAAATATTATATTCTTACTTAGCACGCACATTCATATTATTAAAACAATAATAATTAAATAACACATAATTAGCATGCATAGGACTCGAACCCAAGTCCTCTCACACAATCAAAGTACTCTCAACCACTTGACCTAATACTTTTCCACATCACATCAACCACTGTTAAATGCCATAAAGGCTTCCATGACCCGCATTTATTAATTAATTAATTATTTAACTAATTAAATTTCACGAGTCTTACAACCAGGAAAAGGGGTTGAGCGAGGAAACCTGGGAGTTTTGAGCGCGACATCTCGCCCAGGCGAGATGTTTTGGAGTTCTGAGCGACAGAATTCTCGCTTAAGCGAAAATGGCTCGCCTAAGTGAGGTCGCGATGAGAATTCACGTTGGTTTGCTTGAATCCTCGTTTAGGCGAGGTGTGTATTATTTGAGCGATGGTATGGCTCGTCCAGGCGAGAGGATCTCGCCTAAGCGAGATAACATGATGCGGCCACTGTTTTAAGCTCGCTCAGGTGAGGCGAACTAGCCTAAGCGAGGCTGAGGGCTTAGCTTGGGTGAGAGTCCCTGACTTAAGCGAGTTTATGCGAATTGTCCATGTTTGTGTGTGCTTGTGTGTGTGATTTGGCTACTTTTTCCTATGTATAGGGAGTATATGCATGTGGTGTGGTGTTTGGGCTTGAAGGACTAAGTCCAATAGGGGTCTGGGATGTGCTTGATGATTGGACACATGATGGGCATGGAACTGGATGAGTTCCCATCGGCTACCAATGGGCGAGGAGTCCTTGGTATGGTGATTACATGTGTCGGGCGCACGATGGGCAAGGAACTGATATGTTTCCGTCGGCTACTATTGGGCGAGGAGTCCATACTATGGTGATTTCATGCGTGCCAGGGTCCAAGTTGAGGAGGCTTGGATGATTTACTACAGACGAGGAGTCTGTAGGGCAGGATTATGAGCGAGATAGGCTCATAGGGTTGGACCACGAATGAGTTAGTTTCGTGGGAGCACAGGGAAATCCCAAGACCTAGTTCATGTATATGACTCATGAAGGACTATGAGCTTATGGATGGGTAAATTTGAAAACAATGAGATATTTAATTATGTTATTTTGGGATGGGCGACATATTTACTTCATGTATTTTGTTTATATTTTGTGCATAGCTCACCCTTTCTGTGTGTGTGTGGCGATGATCAGATGATTCGTTATCTGGGAGCAGATGATTTGACAAGTGGGCCAGGAGATGCATAGACTCGGAATGAGGGATAGCTGGGGATTTATGTTTAGATGTTATTATTTTGATTTTGAGATAAATATGTAACCCTTTGGGAGCCATGTGAATATATTGTTTTAGTTTTATGAATTATGGACTCTTGTTTTTATGACATGTATATTTAAGCTTTAAATTTTCCCGCGTTTTTGGGAAATGTAATTCTATTAAATGAGGTATTTACTTTCATCTCTGATTCAGATGAGACAAAATCCACTAGTGGTTATGCATTAACACTTAGGGGTGGTGCGATTACATAAAGATCAGCCAGACAAACAATTATTGCAAGATCAACAATGGAATCTGAGTTTGTTGCTATCGAAATGGCTGGTAGTGAGGTTGAGTGGTTGAAAAACTTCTTAGCAAACATTCCTCTAGGAATGAAACCAACCCCATTTGTGTCAATACATTATGATTGCTAATCGGCAATAGCTATAGCTAAAAACAAGAACTATAATGGAAAGAACAGACATATACAATTGAGACATAATTTGGTTAAGCAGCTGCTAAAGAGTGGAATTATTTCCATTGATTATGTGAGGTCAGAACAGAATCTAGCAGATCCTCTAACTAAACCCTTGGGAAGAAACATGAAATTAGAAACATCGAGGGGAATAGGACTTAAGCCACTTGCAAACAAACAAGTGATGACAACCCAACCTTTGTGATTGGAGATCCCATGAATAAGGTTCATATGGGTAAAAATAAGTCACTTGTTCCTATGGTGTGTGTGAAAGTGCTAGAGACAGCATTATGAGGTTAAACTTTGTGATTAAAATTCTCTGTGGTATAAGAATCTTAGTTTAAACAAAGTTTTAATGATTTTCATATCCCTTACGGGTGGTGTATGATTTGTAGCATATACTTGATGAAATTACCTATGTGAGTGTCAAGTGGGGTCACTTGTATGAGATCTTGGCATGATCTCTAGAGCACTCATGAACACCAGGCACGTGTATGGCCTAGTAAGCGCAACACGGCGATAACAACAAAGAATTGTGGGGGTGTATTGTGATTGATGAACCGCTAACACACATCAAGTGTCTTTGGTTCATATAGCTTGCTATACTAACTACATTGTGTGTTAAGTTTCCTAATCTAAGACTAGTTCATATAGCTTGTTATACTAACTCTGATGCATTACATCCTATGTGAAATCCAATATTTTCTCTTTTCTTCTTTCTATCTCTTATTTTTTGCAATATGTAGGGGATTGTTATATACAATGTCTATATTGCAAAATTTGTTGCACAATTTGAGTGATTTTCTCCACTCTTTTTCGGGTGCAGTTCTTAACGTTGGGTTTGTTTTAGATTTTTCTTTTGCGAGCCATGGATTTTGGCCCATCTATGCCCTCATCCACCATCTAAAAATAGAGCACTATACTTCACCCTCAAACACACACTTTCATACTCTCATTCATTCTCTCTCATTGTCTCATCATTTCTCTCTTATGTCTCTTCTTTCATCCTAAGTTTATTTATTTACTCCTTTTAAGAGTTATCTTGCTAGTTCTTAAATCCTCAGAAATTCCGAGAAATTCTTGTTGTATCCTAGTGGACTTGCGCAATACACCACAGATAAGTCCTTAAGGGTAATGAATCTACACGCCTCAAGAAGTCTTTTTTGGTTCGTGATTTTTTTCGGCTACTACAACAGTTTCAACATATGAGTTTAAAATTCAGTTTTGAGCTGTTTCATTACATTCAGTAGTTCCTAAAAGTTATTTAGGACCTTCTTCAATCTTTCAATATATCTTTTAAAAACAAAATCTTAACATAAGTTTTCATATTCCAAAAATATTTTCCATTTTATCAGCGACTGTTATATTTCGTGGGACTCCTATTAACAGTATTGAACAGTGACGGATGTTTGGGGTGACGGGGCCATGGCCCCACAAAAAATTTAGATTTTTTTTGTATTCTAGGTATTTTGATTTTTTTTATAGTATAGATATTTGGTAATATATTACAAATTAATGATGATTAAATCAAATATTTTATTTCTTTTATAAATATAACAATTAATGTCAATAAATAATAAAATAAAAAATCAAACATAATAAAGAATACAAAATAAAAAAATTTATATAGATATTTTTATTATTTTTTTTCATTATGGTTTGAATTTTTAAGAAATTGTTCTCATCTCTCATTCTCAACTATTTTCTTTTGTTTCTGACGTTATTGGGGTTATCACACGTGGAAGTTGTATGAGATGGCATGCTGCGAGTGCTCATTCCATGACGAGTGAGAAAGAAATAGCAATCACAAAAGCAAAAATCATCCATTTCTTACGGTCACTCCCCATTTCTTCAATACCAACTTTAACTTTTAATACACTTCACACTTCAATACACTTCCCTTTTATACACATCAAATAATCAAATCAACCATTTCCACATCTTACTATTTATTAATTATTAATATGGATTCTTACGTGTTTGGTAATCCAACATTAATATTTTATTATGGTTAGTTTAACATTATGAATGTAAAATATTAATAAACCCATTTTTATATTGATACAATTTTAATATATATTGGAAAATTTTATTTTTGGTACGGTGGAATAAATGGACGAAAGAAAATGCATTTTACAATTTTGTGTGTTCAAACAACTAATAGGTGGTTGCATGATAATTAAGTTGGAGAATGTTAAAGTTATCAAATAAAGACAATGCAAAAAATAGAGATATTGGAATTACAAAAAAGAAAAAAGGCACGTGAGAAATAAAAGAGTGAGTACATAAATATACGTTAAAAAAATTGTATTATACAGAAGAGTCTTGTATAAGGTTATTGTATTGTCGTGGCTTCTCAACGTATTGCTCTATCAGATAAGTTATTAATCTTAAAGTGTTGAAGTTGCTTATGTTTCAAAAAATAATTTAGTAATAATTATTTTAGATCTCAAAGAAAGCTTGAAAAAATAATTTTCGAATAAAATCATCATATAAAATATCTCTTACAAATTTGTTTTGGACCTCTTCAATATTGATGAGTCGTACTTACTCGTGAAAATGCCATTAAGATCAAACATTTTATGACTTGAATGTGAAAATTTTTTTTAGCATTCAAAGATAAAAATATGGTAGAAAATATGTTTTTTTTTGTGCTAGAATAATTTTGGTCCATAAAAGATATTTGACTTGCTTCTCTCTTTCACAATTTATATTATATTATATTATATATATATATATATATATATATATATATATATATATATATATATATATATAAATAAATAAAGGAATTGATATGCTTAAATTTCGTTTCTCTTTATTTTTACATTTTTTAGTTGTCCATGAACAATTTTAGCTTAGTCTATTCATTGTTTATAATTTTTTATTAGTTTTTTATGTGCTTAACTTAAAAACAACGCATACGAGTAATATTTTTTTTGTAATTAATATTAATGAAATTATGTAATGTGTATGTTATATATACATATAAATAGATTAATATTTAATTTTGAAAATTATAACTTTTCAAAAATAAGTACTTTATTCTTATCTTAATATCTTAAAATACTATCGTAAAAAAATAAAATAAAGAATATTATAAAAAATTGTTAGCTAAATTTTAAAAATTAATTTAAAAATTAATTATTTTTTATTCATAATAATAACTATTTTAATAACTAAAAATTAGTACCTAAATGGAGTTAATGACTAAAATTTTTATTACTAAAATAACTGTTAATCGTATAATTCAAAGTATACTAATTATTAGTTTTGATAGTAGAAAATATGTATTAAATTAGTGTGGGCACACGGCAAGTTGCGTTACAAAAAAGGAAAATAATAATAATGAGTAATAAATTAATGAATTGAATTATCTAGATAGAAGGGTTTTATTTTTCTTTTCATCACAAAAAATATCTTATAGCGATAATTTATGGTTATCTATATAATATTAAATATACCACTTAATTAAGTTTTAACTATTTCATCAATTTGATAACTTATAATTATAATTAGTTGGTTGGATTAAATAATTTTTATCTATTAAGTATTTATAATTTTTATGTTTTTCAATTAAATATATGTCATAATATTTTTTATAATTAGCTAACATGAGTGCTCTATTGTCCTCTTCTTTTTATTGTTAAAAATTATGAGATTTTATTATAAATATAAAATAATATGTGAAATAATAAGTGATTTTTATTGTTTTAATAAAAAATATATTGATAATAAGGTCTTGTTATCCGCGGCGGATGTTTGTGGTGACTGGGTCAAAATTTAGAATTTTTTTTTTATATTTCAGGTATTTTAATTTTTTATAATTATTTTTATATTCTAGGTATTTTAATTTTATTATAGTATAGATATCAGGTAATATATTACAAATTAATGATTATTAAATCAAATATTTTATTTTTTTTATAAATATAATAATTAATGTTAATAAATAATAAAATATAAAATCAAACATAATAAAGAATACAAAATAAAAATATTTATCAAGATATTTTTTATTTTTTTTATTATGGCTTGAATTTCTGAAAAATTGTTCTTATCTCTCATTCTCACCTATTTTCTTGTGTCTGAAAAGAAAAAAAAAATCTATTTCTTTGCTCTTATATCTCTTCGTTATCTTCCATTCTCGAGAAAGAAAAGAAGAAAGTAATTCTTTAGTCTGACTAGATATTGAAATATTAGTTTAATAATTTATGTAATTGGTCTGTTTTATATTGATTTGTTATTTTATGAACATAGAAGAAAAAATATTGTATTGTGTATTTTTTTATAACCGGATTTTAATTGTGGTTCCATTATGACTTGAGTTTCTCACAACTTGTTCTCATCTCCCATTCTCACCTATTTTCTTTTGTTTCTGAAGAGAAAAATATTTATTATTTCTGCTCTCATATCTCAGTTGTTGTGTTCCATTCTCGAAGAAATAAAGAAGGTAATTCTCTCTTGTCTCACCTGATAGTGAAATATTAGTTTAATAATTTATTTAATGAGCTTCTTGTATATTAATAATTTATTTTATGAACATAGAAGAAAAATTATTATACTGTGTGTTTTATATAATTGGATTTTAAGTGTGGTTTGATTATTATTGAATTTTCTTTTGGTGTTTACGTCTCTCAATTTTTTATTAGATTATAATAAATTATTTTTTAGTCTTTTTTAAATAGGTATATTGATGAAGAATAAAATAATAAATTCATTTTTTAAAAGTGATAAAAGTGAAGTTACTCGTGAAGATGAAAACATGACAAATTCAACTCTTCTAGATATTCATTTTTAGTCTTATTTCTTTTTTAGTTATCGTTATAGTAAATTATGTATTCAGTTTTATTGTATTAGAGACAATAATTAAATGTATAAATTTTGGACGTATTATTTTGCTTTCCCATAACATTGTTGGTCAAAATTCGCCACTGTGCATGATAATTAAGTTGAAGAATGTTAAAGTTCAACAGAACAATGTAGTGCAACAAATAGAGGTATTACTTGAATTAGAGAAAATAGAAAAAAAAAAGGCACGTGAAAGAGAGAAGAGAGAATACATAAGTATGAGTGAAATATATATTATTTATTAGATTGCCCTAATCATTTATTGAACATAAAAGAAAGGAAGTGATGGGAGGGAGAGAATAATGGAAGATTAGGGCACAAGTATCCCTTAAGTTAGGGGGCATTTGTGGCTGAACCTGGTGGTGGTGGAGAAGAACAAATCCAGGTGAGGATGGTGCCTGACGTTATTGGGGTCACGCATGGAAGTTGTATGAGATGGCGTGCTGCGAGTGCTCCCTCCATGACGAGTGAGAAAGAAATAGCAATCACAAAAGCAAAAATCATCCATTTCTTACACTCACTCCCCATTTCTTCAATACCAACTTTAACTTTTAATACACTTCACACTTCAATACACTTCCCTTTTATACACATCAAATAGTCAAATCAACCACTTCCACATCTTACTATTTATTAATTATTAATATGAATTCTTACGTGTTAGGCAATCCAACATTAATATTTTATTATGGTTAGTTTAACATTATGAATGTAAAATATTAATAAACCCATTTTTATATTGATACAATTTTAATATATATTGGACGATTTTATTTTTGGTACGGTGGAATAAATGGATGAAAGAAAATGCATTTTACAATTTTGTGTGTTCAAACAACTAATAGGTGGTTGCATGATAATTAAGTTGAAGAATGTTAAAGTTATCAAATAAAGACAATGCAAAAAATAGAGATATTGGAATTACAAAAAAGAAAAAAGGCACGTGAGAAAGAAAAGAGAGAGTACATAAATATATGTTAAAAATTGTATTATACAGAAGAGCCTTGTATATTGTTAGTGTATTGTCGTGGCTTCTCAACGTATTGCTCTATCAAATAAGTTATTAATCTTAAAGTGTTGAAGTTGCTTATGTTTCAAAAAATTTATTTTAGTAATAATTATTTTAGATCTCAAAAGAAAGCCTAAAAACATAATTTTCGAATAAAATCATGATAAAAAATATCTCTTACAAATTTGCTTTGGACCTCTTCAATATTTATGAGTCGTACCTACTCGTGAAAGTGCCATTAAGATCAAACATTTTGTGACTTGAATGCGAAAATTCATTTTAGCATTCAAAGATAAAAATATGGTGGAAAATATGTTTTTTTTTTTTTTGTGTTAGAATAATTTTGGTCCATAGAAGATATTTGATTTGCTTCTCTCCTTCACATTTTTATATTATAT